>SDBT01000107.1_pt1 | contig 104730 bp, 168 predicted proteins | sample 2277101 | NCBI WGS metagenome assembly SDBT01 (sample SAMN10404973, study PRJNA504765) | marine sediment metagenome | isolation source: marine sediment core GS10_PC15, 103 cmbsf | place: Arctic Ocean: Southern Knipovich Ridge | collected 2010
GTTCCCCTCACTTTCGCGGGTGATTTGATTGATCGTGGTCCCAGATCTAGAGAGATAGTAGAGTTTGTCAAAAATGGTGGGTACGACTGTGTACGAGGCAATCACGAAGACATGATGATCAGTGATATGAAGTTTGACGAACAAGGGATGCCAGATGTGGATTACTATCATAGCATTTGGCTATATAATGGTGGAACTGAATGTTTAAGAAGTTATGAAGGTAGGGGAGATTTACTCAAAGAATACTTGGAGTGGTTAAAAACTCTACCTTTTTACTTAGAGTACAAGGATGTTAAGAACGAAGATAGAAAACACTTAGTAGTAAGTCACAGCACTATTGCAAACGTGTGGACTCTTAGAAATTCAACTGACGAGAGAGAAAAGAGAAACTTTGAGAATACAGTAATGTGGGAACGTAACCCATTTCCTAAGAACATAGCTAAAGTTTTTAATGTATATGGGCATACTCCACAGGACTACGAGCCAACTATCAGGAAACATTTTGCTTGCATAGACAACGGTGTTTACATAAAGAGAAATTATAATAGTATAAATGGCAGGCTATTTGCCCTGCAGTTTCCCGAGATGAAATTGTATGAGCAAGAGAATATAGAGGATTAAATGAAACAGGTTATTATTCTTAGAAAAGATCTTAATATGCGCAAGGGTAAGATGATTGCTCAAGGTGCTCATGCATCTTTGGGAGCTTTAGATACAGTTGACATTGAGATTCACATAGTATGGAAAAAATTCGGCATGAAAAAGATTGTCGTAAGTGTTGACAGTGAAGAAGAATTGAACGAGTTATATGAAAAAGCCGGGGTAAAGAGCATTCCGGCTTACAGAGTTCATGATTATGGTCTCACAGAATTGGAACCCGGTACTATTACAGCTTTAGCATTAGGTCCTTGGGATGATGACGAGCTAAATAAATTGACAGGAGAATTGAAACTACTATGAAAAAATTAATCATGATGATAGGCCCTATTGGGTCTGGTAAAACTACTCACTGTCTTAACCATTTAAGCGATTATTATAGGTTATCCCAAGATGAAATGGGTAGAGAGGGAGTTCGATATAATTTCAAAGAGGCGCTGGAACGGGAAGAGCCTTTGATTGTGGTAGATAGAATGAATTTTAATGTGGCTCAAAGAGCTAGGTACATAATCCCAGCTATTAAAGCTGGTTATAAGATCAAATACTTGATGGCCCATACTTCTAAAGGTGACTTTAATCTTTGTTTTGAGAGAGCTATAGGTAGGGAAGATCATCCAAATATTGAAAAGGGAGACGCTTTTACAGTTGCAAAAGTCTTAAATTTCTTTTATAATAACTTTGAAGAGCCGAACGATTATGAGTGGGACGAGTTAGGGCTTTTATAAAAGTTTAGGGTAGCTCGTCTGGTGACGGGGTTGCGGCAGCAGCAGGGGTTCGATTCCCAAACGGGTGGAATGTCGGTTCGAATCCGACCTGCCCTAATTAGTTTAGGATAGATCTTTGCGGGGTTACTGTTGACGGTTATAAACGTTGATCTTGTCGGTTCGATTCCGGCCTATTCTGATTACGCTAGCGTTGGGCCTAGCAGACTTGTATGAGTAGTTCATACAACCTTGGCTGCGTCGAAAGTATCTATCATTATATGGTAGATTTCGTTATGACAGAAGGTACATGGGTATTAGCCTGTGCAGGGCGTACTTGGACCATTAGGTTCCCGGCCCTAAAAGTTTAACTTAAAGCTGTAGGCCTGTGCCTGCAGTAGTAAGTTAGAACCTGCCTGTCCCACAGGTGAGAGTAGGTGAAACTCCTACATGGGACGCAAGTTTAAAGGATAATATATGAATAATTTTATTGAAAAAGTTCGTGGAAAAACAATCGAATTTAAAGCAGGGGGATTTCATTACAATTTAGGTCCATTTATACCAGAAACTGTGGATGAGAAAGGTATATTACACGGTTATCATTTAAACGAAAAAGGTGAAAAAACTCCTAGTTTTTGGTTCGCATTTTGGGGTAATGAGACGTGTTTTGAAGATTCACACTGGAAGTTTGTAAAGAATACCAAACAGGAGAAATAATATGGGAGACTTTTTGAAATCACTGGCAGTAATATTGGGAATAGTGGGAACTTGTTTTGGTGCTTATTTCTTCATCGACAGAACCTATGCGGAAAAAAGTCAACTGGTCTCTCTTGAGCTTAGAGTGGTCACCAATGAGCTGCATGACCTATTGAGACGGGCTCAGGCAGATATGTATTTTTATAAGGAGCAACTCAGAAAGTTTCCCAATGATGTAGATGTTATTAAAAGGCTTAAAAACGCCGAGGCGCAGGTTGAGGAGTTGAGAGATCGTATTAAAAACTTAAAGAAAAAAGGAGACAGTGGATTATGATGGACCCGAACACAAAACAATTTGAAATGTTGGCAGACGACAAAGAAATGAAGGAAAAAGTTGAAGAACTTAATAAGGCTTTAGCAGGGCAACCTGAATTAAACCCGGGAGGACCTAGGGAGGGTAAAGATTATATTTTCAGAATTGGCCAAGAGATTGAGATTCAAGGACACAAGTTTGAACTTAGAAAAATTACCAAGAAGGATTTGGTGATACGACATATAAATAGAGCTGGACACAAGGAGCTGTTTGAAAATGGGGGTTAAGTCTACCATAAAGCTAACTAGGCGGGATGCGGAAGAGTCAACTATTAACAAAATATTAGACGAATACAGACGCTTGGTAATAGAAAATGTTGTGAAAAACATGACGGATAAAGAGATTGAAGATTACTTAGAAATTGGAAGAGAATTTTATAATTACATGATAGTAGAGGAAGAATAATGAGTAAATACAAAGATTATAAAGAGTTTAAAACTGTAAATTCCAACCACCTGCAATGTGATACCGTGGGTTGGGACTTATTAGAAGTACTTTCTGAGGAAAGTTCTGATGTTCATACCGATAATTATACAGACAGTAGTGGGTACACTCAACAAAAAACCACTGTGGCCCCTTTCAAAACTTCTATGTTTTTGTTTGGAAAATCTGAAGAAGGGGTAGTAGCCGATTTAAAACAGCAGTTGGACAACGCTCAGTATAAAGTTAATAGCGCTGAAAGTAAAACTCGTGAGTTGAATAGTGAGGATGAGAAACTTAAAAAGGAAATTACATCTTTATCTAATACTGTGGAAACTCAGAAAAGAGCAGTGGAGATGGAAGTAAAGGCTAAAAAAAGATACAAAGAAGCCAACCTGGTTATGGAAGCTGATCTGGGTAAGCTAAGAAAAGCTCTAGGAGAAATCAGGATGAATGAGATCTTAGAAATAAAAAATGACTGAAGCTGAAATGCTTAAAAAACATACCCCTTTAGTGGGGTATATGATGCATAAAAAATTCAAGTATTTGAGCCGTGAGATGAATGATGAATATCACCAATCGGGCATGGAAGGGTTATTAAGAGCTATAAGAACTTATGATCCTTTAAAAGCTAAATTTTCTACCTACGCTACCACGTGTATTTATAGAGCCATAGAGAGATTCATCCAATCTAATCCCATTGTTAGGCTGCCTTACAATAAATATAGAACTGGGGAACTTATACCTACCATCTCTCCTTTGAAAGATTGTATAAAAGATGAGCTAGATTTTGAAGACTTGAATATGGATATTAAAAACATCTTAAACAGACGAGAGTACTCTATTTTTGTCAGGTACTATAAGTATGGATTTACAATAGCTAACATAGCGGCAATGAATAAAGTCTCACGCTCTACCGCGTACAAATTTCTAAAACTGTCCGAAAATAAAATAAGAAAGTATTATGGAAAAAAGGAGAACACATGAATAGAAAAACAATAAAAAGAGTGCTCAATAAGAAAATAAATGAGTGGATTGAGTCTATAACAGATGAAGATGTAAAAAGGCTAGTTAAAGCGAATACAATTGTCACTGGAGGGGCGATTGCTAGTATGCTTTTAAATGAAGATGTCAAAGACTTTGATGTTTACTTTAAAAACAAGGAAACCGTGCTAGCTGTATCTAATTATTATGTCAATAAATTTAACGAAGCCCATAAAGATAAGAAAAACAGACTTGGACATGTAACCAAAGCCTTCGTCCTAGACGGGGAAGATGTATGTAAATTTAAAGATGGATTATTAACGATAGAACAAATTGCTCCTGGATATACTAATCAAGGGGGAACTATTTCTCACATGATCACTAATACCGATAAAGATAGGGTAAAAATTATTATAAGGTCTGATGGAGTCGCTGCTGAGAATGAGAGTATTTTAGAACAACCATTTGAGGATGTTTACGATGTTCTGGAAGAAGCTGATGCAATTTCCGAGGAACATTTAGAAACTAAAGAAACGTATAGACCAATATTTTTGTCAAGTAATGCGATTACACTCTCCAATAAAATTCAATTAGTTATACGCTTCCACGGAGAACCTGAAGAAATTCATAAAAATTATGATTTTGTACACTGCACCAATTATTGGACTTCAAAAGGAAATAATCTAATATTACAAGCGGGAGCTTTAGAGGCTATTTTAACTAAGCAATTGGTATATCAGGGCAGTAAATACCCACTTTGCTCAGTAATTAGGACTAGAAAATTTATAAAACGAGGATTTCATATAAATGCAGGACAATATCTAAAGATGTTATTCCAGGTATCTAAACTAGATTTGACAGATATTAATGTCTTAGAAGATCAGTTAGTTGGAGTTGACAGCGCCTACTTTATGATACTCATTGACGGTCTCAGAAGTAGAATGAAAAATGATCCTAACTTTAAAATCGAAGAAGATTATGTAGCCAGCATCATAGATAAGATTTTTTAAATGCAGGACCGCATAACATGTCCTAATTGTAGTCATCATAGTTGGAGATGGGCAGTAGAACTAGCCGACGAAAAAGCTTTGTATGAAACTTACGCTAATTATATCCATGACGGATGGGTAGAGTGCTTTTGTGAAAAATGTGAAAATAAATTTGAAGCTAAGCAAGTAGTAGCTTTTGAAACTAGACTTTTGTAATAAAGTGAAGGGTAAATTGATATGAGAAGAGTAAAAGCGCTGACATTCAGCACACAATTTTTAAGAGGAAAAGGTTTAGATGGTAAATTGCTTATGAAAATGTTTGAGGCTCTTCCCAGGGATTTTAAAATTATAGGTTTTTGGGAAGGATTTTCAGAAATGACTTCAACATGGTTAGTAGAGTCTTCTGAGTTTCCAGAAGTTTCTGATTCAAGCGTTCTTTCTAAGATTGAGCTAGAATTTACTGAAGATAAAGATGGGTATATTCAATGTGAGGTATTGAATGAATAAACAAGCTTTGAAAATTTATCTTAAAAAAATGACTGACATAGCCCTGGAATATAATATAATTATTTCTGAATCTTTGCACGCATCTTCATATACTTATGATCATATTTATGGCCCTAAATTATATTGGAATATTAGAGAATATGTATTTAAAATGCCAGATGGGAGCATTTTATCGGCAAAGGATGAATTATGAAAGAGGTTTGGGGGGACATACCAGGTTTAGAAGGTTTATATCAGGCTAGTAGCAGGGGAAGAATAAAATCTCTATCCAGAACCATGAGACATAGTAGTGGTATCGGAACGTCTCCGGTTAAGGAACGAATATTGAAACCAAATCCATTAAAATCAGGTTATTACAGGGTGTCCATAAGCATTCCTGGAAATAAAGAGATAAAACCATTAATTCATCGGTTAGTAGCTAAAACTTTTTTAAGCAATTATTCTGATAATCTGCAAGTTAATCATAAAAATGGAATTAAAAACGATAACAAAATGGGTAACCTAGAGATGTGTACTCAATATGAAAATCAAAGACATTTACACAGAGAGTTACAACCTAGAAAAAGGGGAGTATGCTGGCATAAACATGTAAAAGCGTGGCAAACCAGGATAAATTATAATGGTAAATTACTACATTTAGGTTATTTTACTAATAAAGAAAAAGCATATAAGGTTTTTTACAAAAAGTATATTGAATTATTTGAAGTTACCCCTTGGTAACAAAATGTAATTGGCATCGACATCTTGGGTGGACGGGTCCGACAGTTGCTCTCCATGCTGACTTAGGTTTACCGCTATTTGAACCATTGGCCTGCAGCTCTGCTAGGCTGTACACCTTAGGCATACCATCTACATCAGTATAAAAAGCTTCACACCAGGGGCATAAAGAGTTATCATTGATTACTTTCTTAAATACACCTACTTCTTTGGGGGAGATTCCAGTTAGGGAAGCCATAGTAGTTGCCTCATCCACCGCTGCATTATTAACTGTGTTGGTTAAAGCCGTTGTAAAAGATCTAATAAACCCTGAATGCACCGCAATACCTATTCCAGCTACCGCAGCGAGCATTTTACCCCCATATTTCGATGTTTTATCCTGCATCTGAGGTACAGATACGACCCTTTCTACTGCTATTTCATTCTTAAAATCGTTATTTACAGTTAGGATCTCTTGCTTCACTCTGTTTTTGATATCTCTTTTAGTATGTTCGATGGACTCATTGAATTGAGCCTTAGCGTGGTCTATAGAGTATCTGTGGGTGTCGTTGATAATGGGTAACACGCCTGTTTCAGCGATCTCGGCTATCAATTGGTTAAGGGTTCTATCTACTCGGTATCCAGGAGTGGACCTTTGACGTACTATAATGTACAAAAGTTCAATTAAAGGCCTTCTACCTATAATTAAACCCAGTGCTTCTATATTTCTTTTTTGTTCATCTGTGAAGAAATCATCCCCGATGATCCTGAAAGTGAAGTCCAGGTAAGCTCTTTCAACTATGTCATCTATTCGCTTGAATATATCTGTAACATCTACGAGCATGCTTAACCCTTCGAATTTAAGTGTCTTTGTAGCTCGATGTTAATGTCCGATAACACCCCTTTGATCAACTGGTCGTGCTTGAGTTCTATGGATTCATGAAATTCATTGACTGCAGGATCGCAGTACTGTTCCCCAGGAGCACACTCTTTCTTAGCCTTAATAGCCTTCTCCAGTTTCTCTTCCGCCTCTGACAGCGTCTCGCCTTTGCTCAATTGAATTTTTGCTCTCATGGTCTTTCGCCTTAAATCTTTCCTTATGATTCCCCATCCAACGGTGCTCTGTACACATTGTACATCTAACGCTCCTCTTGGATTTCTTTCTTTTGTGCTTGGATTTCCCGTTTGCCATCTCGTCTCACACTTTTCCTACTAGATTTTTTATTTCTTTTCCAGTATTTAGATAAAGGACCATCATCCCAGTAACAACAATAACCCTTGGCCTTTGGGTGAACTTTTCTATATCTACCATGCTGCATTATTTACCCGGATAAATCTTGAAGAATTTACAATCTTTCCTGTCGTCTTTTATACCGTCAAATCCGATTGGTACATCCTCTTTCTTAACTTCTTTTTGATCAATCTTAATACCACGGGCTGCTCCTTGATCATTGATCATTTTTTCAATAACTTGTTCGACATTATCATTATGAGTAACTCCTCCAACATTTTGATAATTTCTCATATTAATAGGGTTAGTAGCAGCTGTTTTACTAACGTGACTCCATTTTACCGTATCGGGATTCTCGGTGAAATCCTTCTCTTCTAAGTGATGAATCTTGTTATATTTTAACTCGTCAGTCCAATGGCTCACGTCTGACTCCCATTTCATAGTCTAGGATATTTATATAAAAAAACTCTTCCTCATCATCGGTATACACCTTGTGACCTTCAGCATTGTTCACCTCAATATACCATTTGGCTAGGGGATCTTGAACTCTACAGATTATAACTCTGTATGGTTGTCTTTTATTCAATTTTATTACCTTTATAGGTTAAATAAGCACCTGGTAGATGCACGGTGGCGACTGCAATGGATCTTGCTTTGTCAGCTTGTTCCTTTTTAAGTATAACTTTTCCTTCTTCCGATGGTAAGAAAACTTCTGCCACTTCAGTGTCGGTATCAAAACTTTTAGCATATCTTATATGCCTACCCACACAATCAAACAATTTATAGTGTACAGCCTCTGGGTAACCTGCTTTAATCTTCATCCTTATCATCCTCTATATAATATTCAATTACCGTCGGGTTCGCTTTTTTTGTTTCTTCGGGCTTTTTCTTGGCGCTAGCTTTGTCTGCCTCTTTTTTGTCGGCTTCTTGTTGCTTTTTTTCTTTCTCGTCGTTTTCCGCTTTGATTTCGTCTTTGGCTTCTTTTTCGAGATTCCCAAGCTCCTTTTCAAGATTTCCCATATCTTCATTGGCCATGTTATTAGATTCTTCATCCAAGTTGGCATCTTCTTCTCCTTCCATTCCACCTTGATCCATCTGCTCGTTAGCTAGTTTCATTTGCAGAAACTGAGTGTAAGTAGCATTAAGAACAACGTCACCATCCTCGATGGGTGCTTTACCCATATCAACTCTGGCTTCATTAAGGGTTTTCCAAACTTTAGTTTCTTTCTCTAATCTTTCTTGCTCCTGGACTCGAGTCTCAGCATTGAGTCCAACAAATTTAAACTCGTACTTAAGGGCTAGCTCTTTATCCCATCTAGGTAAAATCTGCCTATTTATGATATTCTCGATAAAATTTAAAAGAGGCGTAAGTCCTTTGTCCTTAGAAGACTTAAGCCTAGCTTCGTTTGAAGATTCATTCAAAGTAGACGTGTTAAGTTTAGAGATGTCAAAATTAATCTCCGCTGGATCTATTTGATACACAGCACACATAACCCTGATCAGGTAGTTCATCCACTTCTCAAATTCCATCTCCTGATTAGACTTAGCCAGTTCAATCCATTTAACCTCGTCTGCCAAACCTATAATAGGAGGACGAAAAGCATTACGAGAACTAGCCAACTGATTGAACCATTGCCGCTTGAATCCTTCAAGTTGCGCCCTGCTTATGTTTTCTCCCTTGATATGAAGTAATCCTTTAGTACCAATACCTTGGGTAAAATAGTTTCTGTTGTGAGCCTCTGCATACAAGTGAGCGGTCACGATGGAAATAAGTCTTTCTAACTCACCAGGAGCATATCCGTTATCCTCTGGGTCAATAGTAGGATTGCCAGCTTCGAAGATAAATTCATCCTCAGTCCAGGCAGCTTCTACTCGGCCCCTGATAACTTGAACATACCTAAAAGATTTAGCAGTGACGTTATCATAAGATTCTTCTATAACATCAGACTCGTTTAGATCTAAATCTTTGGTTAACCTATCAGTTCTACCATCTAAAGCTTGTTTGATGGCCTCTTTGTACCTGTTAGCGCTTCTTTTAGACACATATTTGATAGTGCCAGCTGATACAGGATACCAATGGTGTAGAGCATCCCCAACTTTATTTGGAACAGTCTCAGCAGCAGCATAGTTATATACTAACCGATCCCATACCCATAGCTTCACACATCTATCAAAATCACATCTTCTATAAGTGGTATCAGTCTCATGCTCGTCTAGACCACAGTGAATTATAAACTTGGTGATTTTATCCACGTCCTCGTCCTGCTGGTCTTGCTCTTTTGCCATCTTCTGTTCAAGCTCAAATTTCTTTTGCTTGTACATCTCATCGTCAGCCGTTAAAGCTGGATCAGATAATTGAAGTTTTTCTGTTCTGGACAAGTCAGCGGGGGTTTTTGGTATAATCTTAAATCCTGGGGAGTATCTGTCTTTTTGAGGTTGAGAAAACTGAGACACTTGATTTTGTCTTGTTTGGATAATAGAGGCCACGATACTGTCTTTTCTGGCCATGTTTTTAAGAACACCGTTACCAACGAGTCCTCGTTTTTCTTTCCATCCCCACTGTTGCTCGGTTCCGTACTCAATCTCAATTAAACTTCTTCTGTCGTATGCTGCGTCCTTCATACTAGGAGCATCAGGGGTACTAGGGGTATTCGTGGTAGCTTTTTCGAGCCTATTATCTAACCACGCATCGAATACTTGAATGGATTTGTTTAGTACTGACATTTAGAATCTCCAATTAAAGTATATCATAAGTTGCTAGAAAACAAACCTATTTCCTTTTTTAAGGTTCTCGTTACCGGGTAGATACTGTAAATTCCAAGGAACGTGCAACCCAGATACTGTTTTACCTTTTATAGGAATTATATGATCAACATGATGGTTTTTAGGACAATTTTTGTACATTAATTTTATTTGAGCGATTTGCTCAGAAGTTAGCCATTTTGGCATAGCTTTTAATAATCTCATGCTTCTAGCTTTGGCGTGATGAAAATATCTGGCTTTATTATTTTCATAATCTAATTTAGCGAGTATTTTGTAACATTTTTTACAATATTCTCTATAACCATCTTTAGAACCTTTTCTACTTCCAAATTGACTTATACTCAAATTATTTTTACATAGTTTACAAATCTTAGAATCTAAATCTTCCTTTATTTTAGATCTTTTTTTATGATATATTTTTCTTTTTAGTTTAAAATCTTTATTATTTTTTAATTTATGATATCTAGTGTTACTTCTTAATATCACGCAGTCTTTACAAATATTCAGGTGTTCATCTAACATCTGAGAATGTTTATAAAAATTAGATAAAGGGAATTGTGTAGAACATTGCTTGCAACATTTTGACACTTACTACTCCCAACAAACTAAAAACAAACCAGAAGTTGGTTCCGTCATCATCGTCATCATCCGCTTTTGCCTCTTCTTCCGCCTTGTTATCATAAAATCCTACCAACCCCACATGATCCGCTAATTCCTCTGCAGTGGGGGTTCTAATTTGGTGACCCCTTGCGTCTTTACTAGGAGGTGGAGCGTCAGGATCCGCTTTCCATAGACCTATATAAATAGGTGAATTCTTATCAAATTGATACTGAATAAGAGCAATTACGTTAGCATAGTCGTCGTGACAGTTGGCAGCTGCTTCAATCCTGAGCCTATTTGCTACGGTTGATCTTTTTTCTCTTAAATCTTTTAAATGCTTAACTGCTACTTGGTTATGCACTATCTTTAACTGCTTACTGTTAATACCAACTTGCAAGGAGTACATATAGGCCGTCTTACTTTGGTGAGCTACTTTAAACTCTTTAACAGCGCATCCGTTTCCTTGGAAATAAGGTTTAATAGCTGCAAATGCGTACTGATCTGATATGCAAAAGGCGACTTTATAAGACTTCAGGTAAGTACAAAGCTCATCAATAACTTTACTCGGGTCCAACTCCGCTCCTCCAGTACCTCTCCAGTGATGTAAAAAGTCTACTACAACTCGTTCTTTTTTACCACCCTCGGCCAACTCCGAATATTCCTTATGTCCAATACCAAAGGCCCAATAGTCATCTTTCGTGGCGTAGTCCATAACAGCTGCATATCTGTACTTTGGATTAAATTCTATTCTCTGAATACCTCTTATGATAGCATCATCAATTAAGTTAGGGTCCAGGTAAGCGGCTTCCGATGCGGTGTATTGAGCCCCATACTCTCTGTTAAAATAAGATGTTCCTTTTTTCTTTTGTTTTTCTAAGTATTTTATAGAAAGAGTTGGATTTGCGTACCAACTGGGAACTTGCATATGTAATATATCAGGATCTTGTCTGTTCTCATAGTCATCGTACATTAAACCGGCCTGTCCGTTCGGAGAAGAGATTTTAAGCACTAAAGCCATTCCTTCTACTTCTTGAAACTGGGACAAGGAAGGAGCTAAGGCTTCGTAAATACCTTTATCAGTATTCTTGGTATCATTACCGTCTACCCCAAAGAAACAACACTCATCAAGGATCGCAAAAGGTACCGCCATTCCTCGCACCTTAGATACGTCTGCTGCCATAACTTTGATGATAACTTTACAGTTTAATTTTATGATACCTCCGGTAAGTGTTCCGTTATTCTTTAATTCATCTTCCGCGTACTCGTCTTTAATATTTTCAATCTTACCATCTAGGTAGTTCTTGAACAGATAGGGGCTTCTAAGAAAGAAGTTTTTAATGGCTTGATAAACCTCTCCTGCTTGTTCTTTGGTAGGACTTATAATAGGAATGGTAGCCCAAGGAGATGTTCCAAGGTACGGAGTGTAGTCAAACTTAGTAGCGAAATAAATAGCGAGACCTGCTCCGATTGTTGTGGATTTTCCACTTCGACGTCCCCAGGCGAGAGCAGGATCACTGTAGAAACAAGGAATATATTCAGTCTTACCAGAAAAGTGTTTAAAAAGGGCAATTTCATTGTCAAACTCCTTGTCTTGATAGACATGCGTTTTTGTAATAGGTGTTGTAGCATCCAGGGGTTCCCCCATGATAGCTTTCAACGTCACCTTTTGAACAGGGGATAGGTTCTTGATATTTAATAGGGTTGAATTCTCAAAGAATTCGATGATTTTAAAATCTTGCATTATTTAACTTTGTTTAAGATATTCTTCATATGCTTTCGGAAAATAGTGTCTATGAGTTTTCGGGAATTAATCTCCGGGTACTTTCTTTCTAGTTCCATACAGGTTTCCATTATAACATCTTGCAATAAACTTTCTGATAAATCGATTTTAGCAGATATCGACTTAGCAACTCCTCCAGAAGATACGTGCATCTCTAATCTTTTAAGCTTATCGATGGTATCTGTGAGGGTTTTCAGGGGGAATCTTACGAGGTGCCCGTCTTGTTGAAAGGCCTTGACTCCTTCCCTACTTTGTAAAAATACTATCTTGGAGAGTTCATTAGCACTTTGTTTTAGAAGCTCTGCTTGGGTGGAGTTTAGAATTACTAATTGATTTTCTTTGTACTCTTTCTTTAAATCGTCCCACTTATCGTTATTTTTCCAGTCTTTTAGGGTCCTTCTATTGACTCCGTGCTTTTCTTCAATTTCTGGGAGATTATAATCGGCTATGAAGGCGTTTTTACATTGCCTTTTGAGTTCTCTTTTCTCCTCTATGGATAAAGAATTTAGATCTAGTACTTCGATTAGCTCTGACACGCTTTAATGACCTTTCAATAAGCTTAAACTTATATCTAAGACCATTATGTCCACTGATTTTGTTTCCGTACCAGTAGATCTTTCGCCTAAGCGGGGTGTAAGAGTGGAAACGAGTAAACCACTGCCAATGGCCTTTAGCTCTAGTATAATACTTTTTCTTCAATTCCGCTAGCAGTTTAAAAGTTTCATGGATAGCGTAATCCTCGTCTGTCAAAAGGAGTCCCAAGTCTACTTCTCGGCTTCTAATCGTTTTCCAATTGAATTGACTTATCCCGAAGTCTCTATAATCTTTATTGATTTCCCCGTGAATGAAGTCCGACTCTTGCCTTATTATCGCTACAACTACCTGCCAGCTTACCTCGTATTTCTTACTATATTTATCAATAATTATAGCATAATTTAAGGCGGTTTTTTGCCCCACATGTGGTGATATCTCACGGATTACACTGGCTATCTCATTATTAGCAGATGCGTCAGGGGTAACCCATAATAGGGTTACTATGCCCAATGTAACCCAAAACAGAGTTAGTCTTTTCATTTTTGCCTCCCATATTTTAGCCTCAATATCTCATCCCTACACTTTTCGCTCAACCAGTACTCCCTATCCTTTAAGAGTTCTGGGTTGATAATAAGTTCCGTATCCGTAGTCTCTTTTCTACAAATGTTGGCCGCGTGAGTTAAAGCTAACTCATAATATCGTATACATCGGTCCCAAACGTCATTTTCAAACCCATTCCAATCAAATTCACTATCTCCGACATTACTTTCAACATTTTGTTTGAACCATTTTCTAAATTCTTTGTCAAATTCAGGTTTTTTTGGTTTCATTATCCCCCCTATACCTTTTAATCTTAACCACGATCTCGTAGTCGTGAAGGCACTCTTCTAATAATTCAACTATATTTTCAGCTATCTTTTTGGTTTTTGAAAACATCATTCTCCAAGCTCCCAAATAAACCGTTACTTCTATCTTTCTATGATACAAATCGACCATATATTCCAGGTGTTTTAGGCCTTTTATGGCCCCTTTTAACATCTCTTTTAATTGCTTATGACCATCTGGGTTCACTTCACCATATTTAAGAAACCAAGCCTCAGAGACTTCTAAAACACTTTTAAGCTCGTTTAATGTCTTCTTCTCATTCATTTACAGGCTCCCGCACCCAAAAAGAATTATCAAAGCCATAATTGATATAATGGTCCAACAAATTAAGAAAAAATTCGGATGTCTCATTTCTCATCCTCTTTATGTGCTAGAAATGTGAACACAAACCAAAGTAACGGAAACCCTATTACTAAAAATATTCGAGTCCACCACCGAGACTCTTTCCAAAGATCCTTATATTGTACCCAAAGTCCTTTTTTCTTTTTCATTTGTCCTCCCACGGATCTAAAGTTAAGGTATCACACCATGGGTAATGAGCAGCGGAACGGCCCTCAACAAACCCACAATCGCACTCTATCTTAGCTGGGTATAAGCTCCCCACAATTTCATCCAGTTTGTACGAATCCAAAAACTCGTCTCTGACCTCGGTGTAAAATAGCTCAATAGGGTCAGTCTCCGTGTCATACATCTGCCACGAATAAACTCCGCCCCTAAATGCTACACACTTACCACACTTTTCTCTAAGGTTATCCGTAGTCGCATCAATCTCCTCATACCAGAAGTATTTCTCATGCTTTAGGTTTCGAAATATCCTCTTAATTTTTAGCATTCCTTTTTGCATCCTCTATCAGTTGTAGGACTGTTTCCCTACTATCTGCAACATCAATTTCCTTAGATCCTCCGCCACTTATACGTATATGATCAAAACCTCTACTATATATTTCAGAGTTCGCAGAGATTGTTATCCTAGAGCCGTGTATTCTTCCGGTTTTCACGCTTTCGTTCACAGCTTTAGCACTGCCAAACCATCCTTTTTTAGTTACCCATCTTCTTTCGAACACAGGCCAGTCTATATCCACGATTCTTATGATAGTGTCTATATTGATAGATTCCTCATCATGGTGCCTTGAATTTAAATTTAAAGTTATAAATATAGGCCTATTCTTCATATTATTCTCCAGTAAATACAATTCCATCCAAATGATTAATTTCATGCTGAAGGCATCTACCTTCTAATTCCCTAAACTTACGGCGACAAAAAATCCCATCCTCATCTATGTACTCCACTGAAATCCACTTCCACCGTCGCATAATTATTTCTAAGTCTGGAAAACTCAAACACCCCTCTTTAGAATCCATTTTACCCTTTGAAGTCTTAACTATCACGGGATTAAACATTATAAAAGGTCTTCTCACATCCATCACCAGTAGCCTAATGGATTTTCCTACCTGATTAGCTGCCATCCCTAACCCATGCCCTGTGGCTTTCATAGTCTCCATCATTGCATTAGCGAAATCTGTATACTCGGAGACGTCTTTAACTTCCTCGCAAGGAGTTTTAAGAATCTCATGAGGCCAAAGTATAATTTCAAGACTCATTTATCCTCCCCTATCTCTATTTCCCTAAAGTTACTGCCGCCAACTACGTATCCTGGTAGCTTAAGCGTAGCCATTTCATGGCGTATATGAGCCCCATCTCTGAAGGGTAGATCTAGGTTTTTAATATAACTATGACTGCTACACCTAGTAGAGCCTAAAGGGCAAAATTCTATATGTCCAAGAAGATGCTTATAAACTAAAGCGTAGTCTGCTGCCACGTTGTATTTGTCCAACGCTCTATACCTTATCTCCAATCTAGGTACCGGTAAATCCATGTTTTCTTCTTCAGAAAGGTGTTTTATATGTCTCCACTTCCAATCATCCCGATAAGTGAGATCATCTACTTCTTCCTTTAATTTTTCTATTTCTCGCTCTTTATTGTAAAGGTCATCATTCAATCTCTCTTCTACGCTCAACTTATCCATTTGTTCCCCTTTAGATTGCAATAAACTTTAGCGTCAAATCCCATCACTCCCCAATTTATAGGAGCATCTAAAAAATCAGACAATTTCAAAGCTCTACCCAATCTTTTTTCTATACAAGGTATACAAATAACTTTTTTTCTATCCCTTTTGGGAACAAGCCAACGCCACTTCCAAAATTTAATCATGTAGGGGTGGTTCTCTCCATTACAGTCAAGACACTTATCCCAAAATCCTTCACATTGTTTCAAATATTCTTTTTTAGTCATACGCTTATATCCTCCCTAAAAAAAATGGCAGGTAGAGAATTTCACTCTACACGCTGCTTCAATCAAGCGGCCAACTCTATCAATCCACAACACCTCCTCTGAGGCGTGTCTTATTTCACCACTGCCAAAACTGGGGTGACAGGAGAGACTTGCACTCTCTAACACTGGGGCCACAACCCAGCAGCTCACTGTATTGCCTTCTGCCACAGTTTTCACTATATCAAATCCAAGGGAGTTTGTCAAGTATTATTTTTCGATCCCCGCTCAAAATCGCAGAATTTTACATTTTCAAAGCGTCAGAAAGTGTGTTATGATGTTTTTCTAGGGGTAAGGCAGCGGCCGACCTACCTGATTTGGGATCAGGGTGACGTGGGTTCGAATCCCACCCTCTAGACCAGTTTCTTGGTAGTTTCATCTACCGCAAAAGGTAGTTCTATCTACCCTAAATAAAGTAAGAATATCCAATACATACAGCATCAGCTATATCCCCATCTGTCTTTGGGTTATTATTTGTCGATAATTTAACTTCGAAATGAGCATTTGCCCAACGGCAAGCTAGAGTTTTCCAGTTTATCACAGCCTTTTTGAGCTTAGCCTTCCTGTTGGCAGCTCTAATAGCCTTATTATTCTTCTTATCCGCCTCTGAGAGTCTCATTCCAAGCTTTCCTCTCCATCCCTTAGACCCATTAGAATCCACGTAGGAGATCTTTTTCAGGGGGTAGCTTAGGTCCCCTACTAGTCTTCCCAAAAGCACGAAATGGAGGGCATCCAGGCTCTTTTGAGCGATTCTGTTGATTCCTCGGTTCACTTCCTCTATTATTATATGAGAGGGATTGTGCTCCTTGACCAGTTGAGTTAGTTTTTCCGACATATCCAGTATTTTCATGAGAGGGGCTTCTGGGTACTTCATCTTGGAAATGCCCTTGATTTTAGGCTTTAAAATACCATATTTGAGTAGATGCTTGGTCTTCATATCATACAAAGCCCAGCCAGAACAGTTGGTAGATAGATCTAGTGCTAATAAAGTTTTCATTAAGATATTATATCATTTATTATTATTGAGAACAGCTTTATAGTGGTCAAATAGAATCTTGACGCAGCGTTTTTTTTCATCGAGTTCTTTAAAGAGGGTGTCTTTAATCTTCTTGTCTTTGAATCGACTCACTTGAATAATTATTCTATTAAAATCCTCATCCATGTGCTTCAATACTTTTAAGTTAAGTTTTACGTTCATTCTTTTCTCATTAATAGGGTGAATCCCACCGACATAAAAAGGATGTGTGCAGATAAAAACAAACCGAAGGTTCCCCAACCCGTGAAAGACCATATGATCCCTAGGTTGATCAAGATAATTCCTACCATTTGAGTCCTAGTTAGATTCATGTCTTTTTAATCTTCTTATCCCAACCATTTCTAATGGCCTCATCTTTTCCATACTTGTCTATCTTCTCCGCTAATTCATACTCGTTGTGATGCTCTTTTGATCTCTTGCTCAGATCCTTTTCAACTCCACGCTTGATACTTTTCCTACCCTTAGTCTCATAAATAGTAGAAGATGCATTGGTGGTGATCATTTTAGCGGCAAAGTTACCACACTCACAATATATAGCATCAATATCTGAACTAACTATTTTTTTAGTTTCTATCGCGCACTTGGGATCTACGCATTTAAATCTGAACGTGGGCATTACTCTACTCCTTCAGTTTTCTTACTGTACTTTTTAAGTGAAGTTCTCTTCCTGCACTGGTCGCACATTCTATAGTAAAATTCCCCATCCATCCGCATGATTACATGTATCCTAAAGACGCCCTGATCACAATCCCAACACTTCCACCGTTTTTCTAGTTCTTTGGTGGCCTCGGCACGTTCCTGTTCAAGTTCCAGATTAGCATACTTTTCTATCCACTCCTTCACATCGTTGTAACGGTCAAGGTCAAATCTATCTATGATCTTGCGGAGCTTCTTTACCTGGCGCTTAAGTTTTTTATTATCATGCTTGAGTTTATCAAGCTGATCGTATTCTTTGTCGCCTCTTGAGGTACGACTCTTAGACATGGTAGCCTACTTTATTGCCTTTTTATAATAATCTAACGACTCTTTAGTCGGAGATAGCATTCCAATCGCGGTAGTATAGACCGTGCTTATAGTTTTCTTGTGCGAGATATGATTTTTCATAACCTGAATCTTAGTCTCAAGACCAATGACACTTTCTTTTCCTTTGGAGGTCATCTTTAAATCTCTGATGCGCCTAAATCTTAGGACCAACACCGAGCTGTAAGGTACTCCGTCTCCTCCATAAGGAGTCTCGATGGAAGGACCGTATGATGGTATGGATTGATAGGATTGATTTAAGAAAACAATTCCAACTCTTTGTCTCACCTTAGATAAAAGTCTATTAACCCTCTTGGTCAGGGTTTTGATTGCCTTAGCATGCTTACCCATGGACTTACCCCAATCTTCAACCTCGTATTCCAATTCGGATTCGGATAAAGTGTTGCCTATCGAGTCCCAAAAGATAAAAATATCTTGATCCGTTACGTCTAAAATAACATCCTCTCCTTGCTCATCTTCAAATATTAATTTGTTAGTTCTGACATCCTTAAGAATCTTTTCCACGTAGGAATAGCCTTGCTCTAGATTTTCAGCATGGAGAACTAAGAGTGCCTCTGGGTCAGCTCCCATCCATTTAGATAGCCTGGTGAAGTCAAACTTATGCTCCGTTAGAATTAAAACAGGTAAAATCCCCTGCTTTTGACAACAAGCTATGGCTTCTTGAATACTAGTAGTCTTACCGGTGTCTGGTTTACCATACACACAAGATATATTTCCGAATGGATATCCAGGTAACTCTACAGCCTCTTGAAAACCATCAGGCATCTCCAGCCACTTGTTCACAGTAACCTTAGCAATGGTAGCTGTGTCAGGGATGTAAGAGATAGCTTCCCTATATTGTTGGTTCATATAAGAACTCATTTGTTTAGCCATTTTTCTAAGCTTATCATTATTTGGAATCTCTGGAACCTCTACTGCTTTTAGCTTTTTTCTTTTCACTTCTTCTCCTATAGAACTGTTACAATTTTAGTTCTAATTTTTTGAGCACCTAGGTCTACTATAGAATCTTTTAATATAGTAATTAATTGTTTATCATGAAGCTTCTTAACCCTATGAACCTTTACAACTTTAGTACCATCAGGAGAAAGCTCACCCAAAACAAAATCATACTCTTTTATTTTAGCATTGAGTAGTACATAAGCTTTAGCAGGCTTTCTTTTTGTTACGTTTTTAGAAAGGTATTCAACGGTTTCACTATCAGCAGATTTTAATCCTTCCCCAAAATTTAGTTGAATGTTAGTCGCAACCACGCCCGAGAAAGTTTGCTTCTCAAAATAGAAATCATATCCATTTGTCTTACCAAATGACAATCTGAATAACCCTTTTAAATATTTCTTCCAGTTCCACCTCTGCTTTAGGGTCAACAATGTAACATCATCTTGAAACACAAAGAAATTTGAAGAGGTCTCTCCACTATACTTGAACTTCTTAACACCCTTAAAGTAAGGAATATCCTCCACAGATCTCTCTATGTATCTAATCTTACCCCCTACTATCTCACTTGTAACATCTTTATCACTCATTCTGTCATCTCCTTTCTTACGTTTGCACAAATCTCTTTTAATGCTTCATGCCTTTGATAGAAGGCCCTAGCTATGCCTTCATATTCTATTAACATTTCTTCAGCGTCTATTAATTCGTTTCTCATTTCAATAACCTCTGAATCTAACTCTACTCTAGCCTCTATCTCCTTAACTTTACCCCCTTCAGGAGCTAGACGTAGATAAGCTTTAGCTTCAGTTTCTTTTAATTTTTGTTTGATAGCACTAACTTTTCTTTGTACATTACCTTTGATCTTAACCCACTTCCTAAACAAAAGGGGTTGATCCATCAACTCAGCGTTCAACTCCTCGTCATCTATGCACAGCTCCATGTCTGCGTCCTCGTGTATTATATCTTTACTCATGCTATCTCCTAAGCTGTCCAGCACCCCATACTGCGCCTCCTGTGACTAGAATGCCAAATCCAAACCATATCCATTTATTTCTATCCTTGATCTTGTCCATCGCATTGACTCTGTCCTCCAGTTTAAAGGAAGTATCTCGCCAAAGGTTTATTCGCTCGTGGGATTTTATCAATCCTAAATCTTTAAGCTCTATCACTTTTTCAAGTTTTTCTACTTGTTTTTCCCTATCTTTTGCATCATTAATTAATTTTCCTGCTTTCTTATGACAACTAGGTTTATATAAATACCCCTCCTCTACTTCTTTTATATCCCTACTCCATACACACTCGCTAACTCCAGCCGGTATAACACTTATAAATATTAATAAGATAATTAAATATTTTTTCATTATCCACTTCCTTCTAGATAGAGTATAGCTTTATGTAGACCCTCAACAGAATCCCCAAATACTCCTAGCGCTCCATTACAAGACCTACACAGTAATCCTCTAATTTGTCCTGTAGAATGATTATGATCTATACACAAGGTAGTTTTAGGCTTCAAAGTACATAATGCGCACTTTCCCTCCTGTTTGTGTGCTAATTTTTTAAAATCAGAATAACTTATTCCATAATTAATTCTATACATTGAATCTTTTACTTTATCAGGATTATTTTTAGCCCAATCTCTCGATTCTTTCCTAGATTGCTCAAGTCTAGATAATCTTCTTTTCTTCATATAATTAGATCTACAAGTTTTACATGCGGGTTTTAATCTATCTTTTGTTATTTTACTTTTATGATAGTTGCTCAAAGGCTGTTCTATATTACATTTTGTACAAATTTTCATTTATCTTGAAGCCAGTCCTTACAGTCCACCTTCTCGGCTTTATTTTTCTTCATGAGAGCCTCAAAGTCAATCTTCTTAACCGTATTTTCCTGCTTGAAAACATGAAAGTAGATGTTGAATTTATAATCATTACCTCTGTTATCTAAAATCTCTACCAAAAAAACAAGGGTTTCGTCTGGAGCTTTGATAGCAAGGCAATCTCCAATCTTATAGGTTGGCTGATTTGAATAGTAATAAGAAGCGGATCCCAGCATGGCTAACAGTGCAAGTACTAATAGTCCAATTTTCCATCTCATAATTAGCTCCTAGCTAAAAAGTATAAGGTCACAGTTATTAAGAACGCTAGTACGATTCTAAATAATTCTTTCCTTTTTTCACGGGGTTTTTCCATCTCTCTAGCTCCTCTTTGGTCAGAGTAGTTGGGGGATTAACTACTGGTTTCCACCATCGATCTTTATACTCCTTGGGATTATTCCTCCCAATCCTTGTGCCAATCTTCATCTTCTTTTCGCTCATCAATCTTATCTCCTATTGAGTCGGCCTGGTTCTTAACTCTCTCGGCTTCTAGACTTATTTTATCTTCCTCGGCCTTTAGTTTTTCATCTTTTTTCCTGGCCTCATCTGATATCTTACGGGCACTGCCTACTAATATAGCAAAGACAACATCCCAAAATATCACTAGCAAAATCACAGGCAACAATAAGAAGAAAAATATCTTATTCTTTTGCCACAGGTCCTTTATCCAGTCGTCCATCACGCAATTCCTTTAACATCTCATTGGGTTTTTTAAAATAAAAAAGAGAGGTTCTAATAAAAGATTCTATAGCCTCGTGCGAGTCCTCAGTATTAGCCCAGTACTTCATAAGACCTAGATCTTTACCATTATATTTAAACTTTAGCTGATGATCTTCTATCATGATACCTCCATAAAGTTCGTACCTTCTACCACTTCAACTTCCAATATAGCTCCAGTAGCATAAAATTTTGAAATCATGAGACCTTCTGTAGAAGGTGGATTCACCATTTTCTGTAGATCAGGTTCCCAAGTTCTTCTTTCTATAGGATAAAAACTTTTTGAAAATTCATCTAGAACATCCTGACTCATTAAAAGTTTAGTGGGAGTTTTTCCTGCCGTGATCAAATCAACTACTATAGATTCTATATAATCTGAATCGTACAAATTTTTATCCACTTACTTTTCCTTTCAACCATTCTCCCACAGTTTTAATCATATGCTCTGCGGCATTCGTGCTAAAAAATGCAACGGCTGTGACGGATAATAAGTCCACAAACTCAGCACCATTTAGATATCCCGTCACTCTGAACACAATTCCAGTAGCGATGAGTAAGATCATGGTAGTCCATTTTCTAAATCCATTAAGAAAACTCAAGGTATCTTTGCCAAAACCCACTATACCCTCCTATACATTTCGAATAAAGACTTTCTAAGTCGATGCTTATGAGTTATGCCAAGCGGAGACAAAAGTTCTTCATATTTTTTAATAATACTCCAAGCTTCATCCTCTGTCAACTTGTGTATAATATCCTCGTTTACCTCAATCTCTATGAAAGTTTCCCGCTTACCGTCCTCAGATATGACCGTGTAAAATGGTAGGGTAGCATCTTCGAAGTGATAAATATCTACATACTTACTGATCTTAAAATTTCTCTCAAAGCCTAAAGAGCCTGAGAATTCTTTCACAGTAGCATGATCACTTGCATCTACCCGGAGATTTACTTCCTTTCGGATTATATTATCCCCTTTTTTAGTCTTAGATTTGTAGGTCAGCTCTGCTCTCTTGTCCTTTTTAAAGTTAGAGAACCTGTGCCGTAGGAATTCATTTCCCTTCATATAGTAGATGTCGTCAGACTCTACATATATAAAGTCCTTCACGCCCTCTAGAGACTCTACCAACTGTTTCCAATCGTTACGTTTAGCCTCATCGAATCTAAACTTTACCTCAACTTCATAAAATTCTAATGTTTTAAGTTCTTGGTCCATATATTAATCTACTCCCTGGCTTTGGCTTACTAGAGGCTTTAGGAGTTTTCAACTTTTTCAACTTCTCTTTTAAAACCTCAACCGTACCATCGTTAGTTAGAATATTCTTTTTATCAATCAACTTCTTGATTTCAAGAACACCAAGTTCGGATTCATGTGTGGCTTTAGCTAGTACCTTCTCAGCTTCAGGACGCTCAACATAATAACATTCAAAAGCATCCCCAAACTTCTCTTTCAAAAACTCATACTCATTTGGAAAACGAATATCAGTTACACAGTATACTTTACTTTGGTCACACTCGAGCAATGCGGTCTTGGAGAACGCTGCTCTCATATGCCATTCCTTGTAAACTCTTTCTCGAATAAACTGCGTTCCGATAATTTGAAGCAACTCTCTAGGAGTTTTAAAAACTCTTCCCTCTAGTCCATTAACAGGCACTCTATCGATATTGTAAATCATTTGAGCGGGGTCGGTCTCTGAGTACTCCGATAAGAACTTAGGACACTCTTTTTTAACTTGCCTAAGAAGGCTAGTCGTAAGGATTATGGGTTTTCCAAATCTTTTCATCTCTTCGAATGGTTTCTCTTTAAGTATGGGATCGTTAAAAGTAGCGAGTGGGATCTCAAATACTTTAGAACATAATTTTTTTAGAGGCCCTGCAAAGCTGAGCTTCCCTCTAGACTTTCCCATACTCTTTAAAAGATCTGCTGATGTGTCCTTACCTGACCCCTTTGGGCCAACGAATCCAATTACTTTCATGTTATTTTTCCTCTCTAGCTTTTCTTCTTTTTTGTAAATTATCCATAGCATCGTCTACACTATTTTGAATATCTCTAACCATATCCATTCCAAGTATATTAGAAAGATTAACTCCTAATTGTTTTAATTTAGTTTTTCGTTCTGTTTCTAATTCTTCTGAAAGTCCATTTTCAATAGCAGTCTTCACTGCCCAATTTTTCAAAAATTCTCCTAGCTCTCCGCTACCCATGTCTCCATAGGTTGCTATATGTAAGAGCCATAATTTAGGTATATTTACTGTTACCTCGCCGTTCATATTATAACTCTCCTTTATACGGTTTAATAATTTTATCCAAATCTTTCATAGTATCTGCTGCCTTAACTTGAATAAATCTCATATCTCCTACGGCATATTTTTCTGTAACTTCAAACAACTGTAGAGTAGGGTGACTATCAAAGATCCCTATTGCATTTGCGAAGGGATCAAGCCCACTTAGACACCCGTTTATGAGCAACATACATCCACTCTCTAAAAGCTGTACCGTAGCGGTATGAACGTGTCCTACAATAACTGCAGAGAACTTAGATTTACCTCCGAGTTTAGATGCATTCAACTTATTAATCTGATCATTAATATCTTTCATGTTTAAATTTTTACCAGGATTTCCTACATTAATTACGGTGTCCCCATGAGTTACAAAGAAATTATGACCATAAAGTTTTACTATACAAAAAGGAGCCTTAGTAACTTCTACCTTCACGTTTTTATGTGTTGCTTCGACAACTCTTTTTAAAGCGCTGTAGATCATAGTCTCATAACTATCCCATTTGTGAGTAGTAGCACGTTGTTTACTAGTCTTGTGCATAGCTCTACCATGATTACCCGGGGTACATCTAACATTTACTACCCTGAATTGAGTACAAAGATAACTAATAGCTTGGGTTAATAAGTCTAAAGTGCCTATGAACTGGGTAGTCAATAGATCTGCAAACCATTCCTGATCATGAATCATCCCCGCTATTATATCTCCGTTAATTAATAACTCTAAATCAGTATCCCCTCTATAATGAGGTTTGTAATTAACTATCTGATCTATAAATAAAGCCGTCCTCCTAGCCGCTATCTCCCAGTTGTAAGCATTTAAACCGCCTACCTCATTAGTTTCTATATTACATCCGTAATGAGTATCAGATAAATGGGCCATTATAGTTCTAGGTTTTTTCTTAGACTTTTTACTAACGGCTTTCTTAACCGTAGGATGCATCCTAATCAAACCATTTTTTAGAGCATCATCAATGCATTTTATAACCTCGTCCGTCATGAACTTTTCAGTTCCATACCACTTCTCTAATTTATTTCTATGAGAAGAAATCAGCCTAGCTCCGTGTTTTACGTCTGCATTTTCAACAGGTGGAGTAAAGTATAACTTCTTTAGGTTAGCAAAACTTCCAGCGCTCCGTAGCTCCTCCGTAGATAATCGATTAGGATCACTCTTATTAAACTGAGCCTCAGTAACTTTATGAGGGCATATCCTAAGACCTTTCGCAATCTTATGAATACTATCAATAAATACTACGTGTACTTTCTTTTCATCTCTAGGTTTTATTTTCTTAGCCATGTTTACTTTGCCTCCGCAAAATTAGTAGCGATTAAAGGTTCTGCAATCATTGGTATATCAATCTGCTCAGTGATGGGGTTATTTTCCATTGCATCTTTAAGTAATTCAGCTACCAGCTCCGCCTGCTCGTCTACAGCTATGCAAGTGATCTCATCGTGGATCTGTAAAGCAATCCAACCTTTAATCTTATTTAGTTTAAACGATTTTGCCAATTTAATCAAGGAAGAATTTGCCACATGCGCTGCAGTGGATTGGATGGGGAAATTCTTAGCATTATTCAATAAATTCCTGAACTTATAGTAAATCTCCACTCCATATGATCCCAATTTCATGATCTCTTCTCGAATTTCTCTAGCCTCTTCCTTTTTTTCTTTGGTTCTACCCCTTACCTTTTTCTGATATTCTTTGTATAAAATTCTTCCCTGTGGACCTGCGAAAGCTAGTGCCATCTGTATTTTATTAAACAACATGTCTCCATACTTATCATACAGCTCAGGTGCTTGAGGTAAATGTCTAACTCTTCCAAACTCTGTAACTACTTTACCTTCTTCTATAGCCATCTTCTCTTGAGTATACATGTAATCTGCTAACAAAGGATAGGTTGATAAATAAGTTTGAATAATAATCTTAGCTTCTGGTACTGGAATTTTTAAAATGCTAGCTATACGCCATTCATTTGCTCCGTAAGGCACTGCTAGGCAGAATAATTTTGATTTATCTCGCCAGTCAGGGGCTAGCTTTTTTAGAAAATTATCATCCTTGGGATTGGCAGAGTATCCTTCTAGTCCAAAAACATTAATAGCAATGTCACTATAAAGATCAAGTCCCTTTTGCCACACCTCTTTTAGTCCTGGGTCTCCTGAAACCCAACTAAAGATCCTAGGTTCTAGGGAACTAAAGTCAGCGTTAATTACTTTATAACCCGGAGGAGCTATGAATCCTCTCTTAATTCTCGTATCTTTTCTGGGTAGAGTTTGTAAATTTAATCCACCAGCGCAGGAGTACCTTCCCGAAGTAGTTCCAAACTGAAGCATAGATGGATACAACCATCCGTTCACATGCTTTTCTAAGATGGGAATAATATAAGTGTTTAATAGTTTTTCCTGTTTTTTGAGGTTGGTAAGGGTAGGTATAAATGGTAGGTCGTATTTTTCTAAGGAATCTTTATTCACTTGAGGAGCCCCTGTTTTTCTAGAATAAGACTCAGGAGTACATCCGTAAGAGTCAAACAACAACCAACTTAAATGTTTATTAGATGACAAATTAAATACGTTAGGTAAATCAGGTTTTCTCTCAACATAAATTTCTTTTTTGATATCATAGATAGCTTTTTCAGGCAGAGTAGGACCTTCTACGCTTGTATCTGGAACAGAAACCGTGCGCATACCTACTTCTCCAGTTTCAGGGTCACAATACTTTTGTAATTCCTCAATCATAGGAGGAGTCCATAATAACCAATTAAGAACAGGATGATCAGGATAGGTTGAAACTAAAGATTGCAAAGCACTTTTAGCAAGTGTAGGCTTACCCGTTTTACCGTTTATCGGTGGGTCAATATTATAATAACACAACGCCTTAGCAGCAAACAGTCCAGTTCTTGTAGTCTTAATAGAATCATCAAGAACTCTTTTAACTTTAGGTTCTATATCATCACTTATAAGATCAAAAACTTCATCTGTTAGACTGATTATATCATCTTCTATTTCACTTTTAAGCTTTTTAAAATAGTCAACATCAATATAAACCCCGTGCATTTTCATCGGGATTGTCGCGTTACGGTATAGTGGCATAACCTCTTGATTATAAAAGAAATCTTCCAATCCTTCAGGTATCAAACGGTCCAGTTCAAGGTAATCAAAAAGCTTTAAGGTTAAGTCCACGTCAGCACAACAATACTTACCTATTGTATCCACGTCAGCCATATACATATCTTTACGCTTTGCAGTCCACTTACCTCCCGCCGCTATTACCGCTTCTTTTAATTCTAGCTGTTCTTGATTAGCAATTTCATCATCATCAAATCCTATCTCGTAAGAATATTTATTTGCTAAATCTTTTAAGCCAAACGGTCGCATCTCATCTACGGTATGTTTAAGTAAGATAGTGTCACAGTACAACGCTTCGGTTAAATTAATATTATATCTGTGGTGCATTACGGTGATATCAAATACTCCATTGTGCATAATTAATTTCTTAGTTAAAAGTATCTCGCACAGTTCTTCTATAAGTTCTTTTTCGACACTAGGACTGTAAAGAGTTCCTAAAGATTTAGAAGCTGGCCCATCAAGATCGGGTACAAAAGTTCCCCATTCCCGTAGTGGTATATAAAAAGCTTCATCAAACTTACAACACACGCCTATACCTATAACGTCAGCAGTTATTTCATTCACCCCGTTCGTCTCGATATCGAATGACACATACTCTTGATCGTCAAGGTAATCAAATAGCTCAGTTAAATCTGCTACCTTTCGAATTATCTTGTACTTCTTCTTCGTCACTAGGTTCCTCTTTATCTAAGTTAAACTGTTTTCTAAGACCATCCCCATTACCGGGCTGTAGTCCAGGAAACTGATCGAGAGGTTCTGGCTTCTCTTCAGCTTGGCAATACGATCTATACTCTCCAAATTCTTTTTGAGTGATCTCTCTTATAGATCCCGTACTACCTTCCCACCAAAAGACTCGCTCTCCCAACTCTCCAGATCTATTCTTAGCAATGTAGATGTGCATGTAATTATCTAAAGACTCTAAGCCATCCCCGAATGGTCTCCACACGTTTAGAATAAAAGTAGCGTTCTCCTCCCACGCTCCCGAGTGCTTAGCAATCCTACTGGACCTTAGAGGTGAGGTATGATCCCCGTTATCTCTAGCAATCTGTGATAGATAAAAAAAGTGAGTGTCTGTTCGCTTAACAATGTCATTAGCCATAAGAGCGTTCTGACTTGAGTTTGCATACTCCTTATCATGGTCTCCAATTAATCTACCAGCGTAATCTACAAATGCAACCCTGATGTCTATACCTTTATCCCGCTTCTGCTTTAAAACTGCTGACTCTAAATGCCTAGAGTCCGCTGCAGAAGTGAAGTCAAACAAAGTATAAGGAAGTTTTTCTTTTAAAGTCCTGCCCACCTTTAACATTATCTCTTCGTTTCTAGTGTGAACGTTAAAAGCTTTCTCAATTTGAGTCTGAGAGTAATCAGTGTACATGGCCCCTATCTTTTCAAACAAACTAGTATCCGCCATGTCCAGGGAGAAGATCATGTTGTGTATATTCTGTTGATTTAAATGCTCAACAATATTAATCATGACAGAAGTTTTACCACTACCATTGGCTCCATTTATAATAGAGAAATTCCTAGGCCTCACTCTAAGCTTTTTGTCTAACCAGTCGATGCCTGTCTTAGGATATTCTTTTAAAGCCTCGTTGCCATACTCCACGTACTTGTGAAATAGCTCCTCGATGTCCACAACAGAAGAACTAACTACCGGAGCTTCCTCTAATGAACAAGGACCACTCCCCATATCACATTTAGATTGTAACAGTATGTCAGTTTTACAGGTAAACATCCCGCCTTTCCATTCATCGCTGTAAACAACTCCCACATCTCTATGAGTTTCTGACTCCTCTGGTGAGTTAATATCAGGATATATAACAGCTCTACGCTCTAAAGCCTTGGCTATGATAACATAGGCTTGATCATAGTCCATCCCTTTAGCTTTATAATAAGCCGCCATTCTCAATATAGCCTCGTGTCTTTTACCGGGTTCAAAGTATCCGTTTTCCAATACATAGATACACCTACGCTTACCTCTAGGGCAATTCATAGGATCAAAATCATCAAACCTTCCGCCCTCTAAAGAGGTTAGGCTGACCACATTTTCTTTCTTAGGCTTATCACAATACTTTAGAAGTTCTGAAGCATCCAGCATCGGTATAGTTCCTTCTAAAGTCCTGGGCTTTTTAGCTAATTTCCTTACACCCTCTTCTGGCATATGCAGTAGTTCCTCATCAGTGAGGTGTACTTTATAAAGTTTAGATTTTTGATGCCTAGTATTCTCTACTCTAAAAATTCTGTTCACATTATAAACAGAAGTATCGAATATCTCTGCAGGAACCCCTGATTCCATAGCCAAATTATAACAAATGGCTGAGGTTTGCTTAGGGGTGAACTTATTATTTGTGTGTAATAAAATATGTATTCCTTTGTTGCCACTGAAATAAACCAACGCAGCTTCATCTAAATTTAGTTCCTCTAATTTAATAAGGAGAGAGATTGCTCCGTTCCTTACCTTTTCAAAGTCAAATTCACAATCTAGATCCCAATATAATACATCGGTCCACACGTCTCCCTTATAACCTTTAATACTTCTATCATTATCCTCAAAGTATTCTAAGGCGTCTTCACCATAAGTGAAAGGAGAGTAATACCAGTCCTTTTTCTTATCAGTAATTCTACTTCGTAATTCATCAGGGCGCAAAAGTTCACCCCGGTCCCTGACCGTCTTTGTCAATCGTTTGTACATTGATGCCTCGGCTTATTCTTCAGGAGGTAATGATACAGTTCCAACAACGAAATCAGGAGCGTCCTCATGGAACCTACCCAATTGAATAAAAACCATATCCTCATGCTCTAAAGTTAATGATTCAACTCCCTTTGGCAGATAAACTCTCCACCAAAGCTTGATGTCATCTGACTCCCTAAGCTCTTTAACCAAGGACTTTGAAGTATCTTTAGTAGTAGTTAATGAGCCTACATTTTGAAACTGTGAACCGCTGTCCTTATCAGAATTTCTTTTACTTGATCTGCCTCTAGCCGAGCTGCTTTTAGAAGCCCCTCTACTGCTACTAGGCTTACGACTTCCTCCGAATCTAGACATTATGTACCCCCTTCTGGATAGCATTATTCACGAATCCGGCTAAAGTGCCATCTCCGTAATTAATAATAGATGTTATCATTTCAGTAGTAAAATTACCACCAAATTCTTTTTCCCGTTCCATGACTGCACGTAAAAGCGTCGGAGTAGTAATGTCCTCGTCTTCTATGTTAATCACTTTTATTGTCACGCCATTTCTGACATGTTCAAACAACTCTCCAAGGTTAATGTACCGAGAAACCTCAGTATCATATAACTTTCTATTCTTATATCTCTTTATGAGTTTCATTTTTATCCCCTATTAAATCTTGATTTCTTTTTATTTTCTTTGAATTTACGAGATGATTTAAGCTTAACTTCAGCTCCCTTTTCTGGCATATCCTCATCCTCACAGTCATCCTCCGATGCTTGTTCCGATTTAGCCTCTTGGGTTCGCTCAAATTGGTCCATCTCTTCTGACGACGCTATCCCTTTTTCGATTTTAAATCCAAGTTTAGCTAATGCTCTACCTAGTGCTACTGTCTCTGCGTACTCTTCCATCTTCTCGCCTTCCATACAATCTGGTAAGAAAGAATGACCAGAAGCCGCAGCTACTCTAGTAGTCCCAAACAGGATAGCTTCATTCTTGTTTCGAAATAAGACACATTTAAAAGAAACTCCTCTTTCAGTTTCCTCTCTGAAAGTGGTTTCAAAACCTTCTGTAAACTCTCCTCTAAACTCTGACAACCTAACATTAACTTTGACATATGTTGATTCATCAAAATTATCATCTTGCTCAGCTCTGCTCATTTTTTACCCCCTAGAGATGCTACTATTTGAATCGCTTCTTCTCTAGTAAATCCTCGATCCGTTAAGGAATCAAAAAACTTTTTAATAATATTTCCCAAGGAATTAAAAATTTCATCCTCTTTCTCGAAAGCTTGTATTACTATTTTTATATCATCTAACATTTTTTTTCTCCTTCTTCTTAATACCTGGAAGATCTTCTAACTTCTTACCACCCCAACAATAATCGTAGTACTCACACTTTTTATTATAGTTAAAACAAGAACTAGGATTCTTCCAATTAACACCGTTCTTAATGGCTACTAATACGTCTGAAAAATCTTCAACAACTTCTTCTGCCTCTCCTTCTCTCATATCTCTAACCAAAAGCTGAGTCATAGCATATGATCTTATATCAGTGTATCTACCTTTGCAACCCTCTTCCGCACATTTCTTAAGCCTTCCATTTATACGTACCGATTTACACGCATCACAGCTTTTCTCATGCTTGATAGATTTAATTAATATCATGTAGCCTATTTTATCTATTCCCTCAGCTGCTCCATATATCGCAAGCTGGTCACTACTATTCAAAGCATGCTTATCATAAAACATTCCAGAAGTTTTTACGTCAGTTATTATAGGGCCAGTATAATCTTTCAGCTCTAGTTCATAGTCAACATAGCCGGTTAATTGATCTCCCTCATCATTTTTAATACTAATCTTTTTTTGAACAGCAATTACTTTAGTAATCTGAGGAAGTAAATCTCTTTGAAAAGCCTCTACTAATAGTTTTCCTCGCTTCTTACATGATAGCCAAAAGATTCTATGACAGAACTGCCTTAATTCTTTCTTTATAGTCTTAGCATCAGATAGTTTATCTTGAAATTCTTTTACTAAGTCTTCCCAGGGTATATCTTCTTCTGGAAATAATTCTTTTTGCCATTCTAAGATCTTAGCTTGTTCTTTTTCGGCTATCAATAAATTCTTATCATAATCACTACCATAATAAGGCATCTCAGGATCATCAAAAATTTGCTTAGCTGAACTCCATTTATTGGCGGGAGATTTAAACCAATCTTTTTCAAAAACTTTAACAGCCTCCTCTATAACGCCCCCTTGAACTAAAACGTCCACTCCGTTTTCCACAGCAGTTCCAAAAGGCAAGGCCGATACATTCAGCTCAGCAGGCCATTCTTTACTTAAATAATACTTTTGAGGACAGGCTTTAAAAGTAGAAACCTTAGAATAACTAATCCAAACTCCCATTACACCAACCCTAATCCTGCTAAAGGATTCGGGGTTCCGTCCTTGCTCTCATTATCTACCACAATAGCTCCTCCAGTAGTTAATAAAAGCCCTGCAATGGATACCGCATTTTCTAAAGCGGACTTGGTTACCTTAGCAGGATCTACAATCCCCTTCTCCATGAGGTTACAATACTCTTCCGCCCTAGCATCATACCCTTTTCCTGCTTCCATGTGGCTCAACACTACTTCAGGGTTAGCCCCACTATTTAAAATAATTTGTTTGATAGGAGCCTTCAAGGCCTCCCTTAAGATTGCCTTAGCGAGAGAGTCCTCTTTCGAAAAACTATTGGAAATATTATATAACAACCATCCTCCTCCAGGAACTATGCCATCTTGAATAGCTACCTTCGCTGCGCATAGAGCGTCCTCTATCCTGTCCTTTTTTTCCAGCATTTCAATCTCGGTGTCTCCACCTACGCTAATTATTGCAATGCCTCCAGTCAACTTACCAATCCTTAGGTTTAAATTATCACTGTCAAAGTCATATTTAATAGTTTCTTTTAATTGTTTAAGGTCTTCAACCCGCTTTAAGAGATCTTTAGGATCTCCTGCACCGTTATAAAAAGCTATTTCTTCTGCCAATACTTCTACCTTTTCACAGTTTCCTAGGTCCTCATCTTCTAAGTCAGGCAGATCTAAAATTCCCGGCACCGCCACTTTACCTCCTAGTAAGACGGCTAAATCATCTAACATCTCAGTTCTTGAATTAGGACTACCGTCAAAGGGAGATTTAATAGCTGCTATGGGCAAATGTTGTTTAATCTTAGCCTCTAATATAAAATTCTTAACCTCATCTGTATAATCGTGGGAGACTATTAGTAACGGTACAATATCATGAAGTACCCCAGCCTCGTCGGCTTTCATAAGCTTATTGATAAACTGACCTAGATCATCTATACTTGCTAGCTTCCCTGCATGTAAAAGTACAGCTGGATTATGTAGCTCACATGAATTTCTTGCCTTTTGATTCACAAACCAAGCAGCTTGAGGTCCAAAACCTCTCCAACCTTGTTTGTACATAGCTCCCTCTATGATTTTTAAAGTTGTATCTCTAGAATATCCTTCTTCCAAGGATATATGACCATCTTCTCCCACGTCAAGCAACGCATCATGAACAATTTTAGCAACCTCTTCGTCTCCATTCGAGGAAACTCTAGCCACATTGAGTGTATCTTTTTCTGTTATATCCTTTTTACATTTATCTATTAAAGAGAGAGTATGATCTTTCAATGACTTAAGTTCATTGTACAAAGCGATCCCGTTCGTTCCCTGTTCTATATGCTTATAACCTTCTTTGAAAATAGCTTCGGCCAAAACTATAGCTGTGGTTGTACCGTCTCCGGCTTGGTTCACAGTATTTTGCGCTACTTGTAAGATTGCTTGGGCTATTGAATCCTTGGCAGGATCTCTAAACCTTATGGACTCCGCTACCGATACCCCATCCTTAGTAATTATAGGTTTTAAAGGAGTGCCGTCCAAGTTGTTTCCAATTCGTTGAATGATGATTGGATTACCGCCTGGTCCTAGGGTTTGTTTAACAACTCCAGCTATCTCCGCTATTGTTTCTAACGCTATCCTTCTTGATAGCTCAGGGCTAAGAATCTTTTTCACTACCATCTCCTTGCAGTTTCATCCTAGCTGCAGATCTTTGCGACTCTGCCTCTGCTAGTTCATCGAGAACAAGTTGTTCAAAATCTTCTACCATACCTTTTCGTATTTGAGGGATTTTATTCTCAGAAACCTGCTTGTATAAAAGCTTAAGAATCTTTTGTCGTAAATCCATATCCTAGCATACCTCTCTTGGCTTACAGTGTCAAGCCTATTTTTTACTTGATTTGGGGGTGTTATTATGAAATAATATCTCCATGTCAATCCAACTTAACATATCTAATTCTCTGTGTCAAATAAAAAATTGTGATAATCAAACATTAAATGAGCTAAGTGATAAGCTCAGGTATATGAACCCGAGCGTTGAGTTCGGTTATACCTCAGTCTTGAGAACTATAGCTAAGATAAATAACAAATTAAGTTCCACTAAGCTACGATTATCCACAGAAGAAAAAAAGGACCTAAAAAAGAAACTCAGACACAAGCAACATATCCGAGAAGGGCTTGAAGAAACATTATGGTGTGACTTGTTTGATGACGAAGGTTACTTTCCCACCGGATTATTGCCCAGAGTTAGGAGAATACTTGACAATAGAAGTTTAAAATATACCCTTAATGACCTGCGTAAAAAACCTCCTGGAAGGTCTTATAACTTTGTTTTAAAAGAGAGCCTGCCTCAGCTTAGATACTACCAGAAAACAGCCGCTAGGAGGTTGTTACAAGAGCACAGAGGTGTTGTAGTGATGCCCACAGGTACTGGTAAAACCAAAACTGCTTGCCGTATGATCTGGGATATCGGAGTAAAAACATTGGTTGTTACACCTGGTAAATCCATAGTACAACTGATGTATAAAGACTTAGTAAAACACTTTGGTAAAGGTAAGGTGGCCAAGCTTGATACCAAATCTGTTAAGACAAAACCCATCAACGTTATCAACATTCAAGCCTTGATCAACCTAGACCCCAAGCTATTTAAAGATATTGATATGGTAATCATAGACGAATTTCATCACGCAGCTGCAACCACATATCTAGAAGCTAACGAAGAACACTTTAAGAATTGCTATTACAGGATAGGCCTCACCGCTACTAACTTTAGAAACGATGGAGCCGACATGGGTCTAGAGGCAGTACTCAGCAACGTGCTCTACGAGTATGATATAAAGCAAGCCATAAGCGATGGATATTTAGTTCAACCAGAATTTCGTATATTAAATATAAAATTGGCTACAGAAAAAAATTATAAATTGGCTTACAAAAAACAGATAGTACAAAATAAAACTAGGAATACTATGTTTAAAGATGTAGTTCTAAACCATCCAAAGGATTCAGTTCTAATATTAGTCAAAGAAATTTCTCATGGGGAGTCGTTAAATGATCTTATTCCGGGGTCTAAATTTATTCAAGGAGCAACTAAAGACGTAGATCGTGAGAGGATTATGGAAGATTTCAGAAAAGGTAAACTTAAACGTTTAATAGGCACTTCAGTTATAGGAGAAGGGGTTGACCTACCAATAGCCAATGTGCTTGCATTGGTTGGGGGGGGAAAGGCTCGAAGCCAAGTTATACAAAACATAGGCAGAATTCTTAGGATCTTTAAAGGAAAAGACAAGGCTATAGTATATGATTGCCACGACCAAGATGACCGTTGGTTAGAAGAACATTCAGAACTTAGACAAGACGTGTTCAGCTTATATTAAAGCTGCTCAAGTTCCATAACCACGTATTGTTCGTCGCCGCCTAAAGTTATAGCAACTCCAAAACCATTTGAAGCAGTGCCAGTTTGAACTATTGTTTGTATTTCAAAAGTTTCGTTGGAAGTTCTAGTCGTAAAAGTACCAAATGCATTTACTTCTGCGTTAGAGGTAACCCCGGAATTTAAATCAGCAGACATTCCTAAGATTGCATCCGTGCTATCTGTGGTGTTTCTAAGTCTAGTCCTAGCATTACCGCCGGCGGTGTTACAAAGCGTATGAATTCTAGCTCTATAAGTCCCTGGAGTTTTTATTGTTATAACACTTGATGCTACTGAAAAGAAACCTGTGTCACCAGAAAGATCGTTTAACGTTCTTTTCACATAAGTTGTAGTAGTCGATGCGCCTCCATCAGTTCCAGAAGTTTCAACATGTTTAAGAAAAGCTACTCCTCCAGGTAAAGCTCTTATAAGATTTGCAGACAACCCTTCAATTGGCACTACAAAACTAACTGTGTTTACGTTATCGCTTCCCAGAGTAGTTCCAACAGCTTTTGTGAAAATTGTTGTGGAAGATGTGGTAGCAACAAAAATCTTATCCGCCGTTGATCCGTCCGTGAATAAAGGAAATTCACCAAAAGATGCGCCAGGGACCGCGCCGCCAAATCTTATAAAATCTCCAACCATTTGATCTTGAGACGTTGAAAGTTTTCCATAATCAATATTGTGACCATTTGGAATTTCAAACTCCCAAGTAGCACCGGTAGCTGTTCCACTTTGCCATTTTGCTTGAACGTACATTTCATCACCAATGATTTTGAAATGACCACTTGAATTTGAAATGGTTCCCGCCCCTGTAATAACCGGCGTGAATGAAGTTCTATTTGATATTGGAAGTTGGGCAAGTGATGAACCCTCGGTACTATTAATTGCAATAGCGTTAATGATTAAAGAGCAAGGTAATGCTTCTGTTCTTAAGCCTCCTCCAGTCACGTCGATTGTTATGAAATCATCTTTTTCTAATATAATAGCCGCGCTAACTAAACCTCTTGTATCATTGTCTCTGCCACCACCTTGAAAATGAAGTGATCCATTTTTAAATATTCGACAATCATTCGTTGTAGCTGTAAGTCTTCCCATAAAAAATATGTCTGCAATACATTTCCTATTAGCTGTAAAGGTAGTTCTAGTGCTCCCCGAATCATCTGCAGGCGTAATTATCTCTGGCCCAGTAAAAGTAACATTTGAAATGTCAAACTCAATTTCGTTTGTTCTATCAATTAAAGTATCATGATCTGCAATGTGAAAAATTTCCTGAGTATCAAAACTATCGCTAATGGCCAAAGTACCAGGACCAACAATAACATTATCAAAATTAAAATCCCATGCCAACGCATTCGTAGAAGCGATGTGAAAAATTAATCGATAAGAAGTTGAAGTAGTATCGGCTATAAAAGAACTAACAAATTTTTTACTAGATGCCAGAATATCTATATTAGTAGGTCTGGTTAAAGTATCATTGGTTACATCGTATATAAAGATTCCAATATCACCATCTGCAAAATTAGCACTTACGTTATAATCAAAAGAAATGAATATAGTTTGGCCGTTATCTGCAGCATCTATACTAAAATTATTACCAAGACCTTCACCTTGTCTATCAGCTGCACTCTTTGAAATATCAAAATCTCCAGAGCCTCTCAAAGGACTAGAAGTATTTCTAGTAAAAGTTATATTAGCAGCTCCACCAGTACCATCAACCGGATCTGTTCCAGCCGCGTCTGCATAAGTTGCCCAGCCTGAAGTATCTACCTCAGCGTCAGGATTATCAATGTAATTAATAGCTGAAGCTCCGCCAGAACGCATATTTACGAAAGAGCCATTCTCAAATACTCTAAAAACATTCAGAGTACTATCGTAATACATGTCTCCATCAGTAGGATTAGCCGGTTCCGTTGTCTGGGGGTTAAGGGTAGCACCCTTGTGAATTTTAAAATGATTGTCTGCCATTGTTTTTTCCTTTCGATTCCATCATTCCTCTAAGGAGTAAATTAAATTTTAATTAAATTTTAATACGTTTAACATCACATCGCATAGTTACGACGTTGGTGTCATTGGTATGAGAAATTTCTACATCAGCCACATTTAAGGCAGCGCTGAAAGAAATTCCTAAATCAGCAGTCTCGGTACTGACATCGTTAAGAACTACTGAGCTACCGTTCGTAACCACTCTTATGGTACCTATTCGAACATTATTAGTGGTAGCCTCTTTTATCTTATAAGTAATTTCCATACCTTCAAAAGCTCCAGAATCAAAAGTTAATTCTGAAATCACAGCAGTGGTACTAGCAGCTAAAGTAATAGCATGGATATATTCTTCTTCTAAGAAGTTAGAAGCAGAACTACCTCTTTGCATTCCATTAGCATCATGAATTATTGTATTATCACCAAGAGTAAGATCTCCTCCAAGAGAAGGAGTAGTATCTTCTGAAATATTTTCTAGCTTAGTGCCTAATTGAGTTTGAATATTAGAGCTAACTCCATCTAAATGTCCAAGCTCAGTTGCAGTTATAACAGAGGCAGTAAGATTTCCTGAACCATCAGATTCTAAAGCCCTGCTTGCGGTAAGAGAGGCTACTCTGAGACCAGACGCACCTTTACTAAGTGTAGAGCCGTCAAGTTCTAAACTAAATACTCCAGCAGATTCTTCAATACCTTCTCCGTCTGCGGAAAAAGATCCTGGAGAAGAAAATTTAACCCAGGTATTAGCATCTGTATCTAGGGTAAAATTATCAGCAGTTTGATTAAAACCCTGATCAGCATGAGTACCTTCATCAATAAATATTGCAGCACTTTCTAATTCAGCGGCTGTATCTGCGTCGCTTGTTCTAGTGAAAGGGGCTGTACCCGTATCAACTGTTCCAACTACATAAATACCATTTCGTTTGGCATCTACACCTTCAACTCCATCAATAGAAGCTGTATCTTTAACAAGGACTCTATCGCCTTCTATGAGAGTAATGCCTTGACCATCCCCATCAAGATCGGCTACGGTCACGTCACTTAAATCTGCTATGCTTGAAGATGTAGCCATTCTAACATGGTCTTTCCAGCTTAGTCCGTTTATTGAAGCATCCAATTGACTCTTATTAACTGCATCTCCTGAGGCAGTACCATTTGCAAGACCAGTAATTTTATTACTACCCATGGCTTGATCACCAGTGAAAGCAACCGAACCATCTTTTTTGATGACATCTGCATCAGCGGCTTTAGTCTCTACTTCAGTCTCAAGAGCTTGAAGAGCAGACCGAGTAGTCTCAGTATCACTTAAAGTTCCACCTGAAAAAGCACCATGATTGGTGCTGTTAGCAGCAGAACCAGATAAAGTCGCTAGATCAGCAACATCCTGGTGATCAGAACCGTCTCCTGTAGCATGAGTCTTATTAGTACCAATATCAGTTCTCTCACCAGCAGTAATAATAAGTCCACTACCAGCATTACTAACATCAGAATGAGAAGTAACTGAACCATCAGCAGAAACTTTAGCATTATTAGTTGCTATGTCTCCCAAATCAACATTAGTATCTGGCATTGTAATGGTTCTAGTGGTAGAAGTGGTTAAACCGTCTACCTCAAAAGCTGCCTTTTTAGTAGCATCTGCGCTACCGGTTATTCTAAATACGTCATCTGCAAACTCATCACTTCCGGCAAGAGCGGTATCAATACCTGCAAGATGATCAGCTACAATTGCTGGATCAGCGGCAGTATAATTAGAAGGAGTAGCATCCAAAGCTCCAATAGCATCATCAAGATCAGTAGTTGAAGCTTCTAAATCATCAGAGGCAGCTTGGATATTCTTTTTAGATCCATCTCCTCTTTCGTAATCAATCTCAGTTGCATCATGTTGTGAAGCAGTTCCATCTAGGTGATCTTCAATAGCTTCAGCTGAAATAACCCTGAATTGACCATTTTCAAACAGCCTAAATGAACCAGTCGAGGTATTAAAATAAATAAAACCTACTTCTGGATTTGCTGGGTCACCTGATAAACTTCCTACTTTTATCGGGCCTGAAAATTTTAAAGTATTTGACATTTAGTTTCTCCTTATGCCCACCTACGAGCAGAATGTTTAAAAGAGCCTGATGACCCCGTCGAGGTTGAAGTGTATTGAATTTTCACATCACTTCCACTAATTATAGCACTCAAAGTCACACCTGTTACGCCTGTTTCTACAAAATCATCAGAAATTGATGCCGAAGATCCGTCATTTGTTACTAACAATCTTCCTACTCTAAAGTCAGTTCCTCGTTCTATAGAATATTCAATAATTACAAATCTGAAAGTTGCTGCATCATACGTAATAAGATCAGCTAGGGCCACTTGGTTATCATTAATGGTAGCTGGTCCTATTAAAGCTTGTATTTCTAACCCATTAAGATCTAAAGCATCTGTGACACTATCCCATTTAAATTTGGTACTTGCATCCAGATTTCCACTAGAGCCATGAAATTGAACATCTTCAACACTTCCGGCAGCTGCTACAGGAGACCCAGTAAACGCAGTATAATTTGGTATACCGGTAGGCCCGCCTGCTGTATTTGACCATCTCTTAGTGAAGTATTTCATGGTGGCATCGGAGCCGGTACTAGTAGTGGTGTATCTAAGTCTTAAATCTCCAGCCATTACATCCGCAGTGAATTCAACTCCCACATCTCCTAAAAAACTATTTGTTCTGACTACATCCGCACTAGTTCCATCAGATGTTATAAAAATTTCACCTGTCTCTTTGGTAGCTGCTCTAGTAATAGAATAACTTAATATAAAATTTTCACTTCCAGCTACGGCCACCTCAAATACACTGGCAGTGGTAGCATCTGTGAGAGTACTTGTTTTTATAGAACTTAATTCCCAAAAATCAGCACCATCAAAGAATCGAACGGTCTCATTTACTGCCCAAGCGGTTCCGCTAAACACAGCTAGTTGATCTTGAAACCCATCTCCCCTAAGTACTCTAGCAGTATCTCCGTCAGTTGGATCAAAGTCGTTGGAAAAGCTTCTTTGAGCAGTCCATGCTATGGCAACTCCCACTCCAGATAACTCATAAACTCTATTATTATCGGACAATAAATTAGAAAAAAGAACTAAATCTCCGTTGACACCAGTTATACCGTCAGTGATTACAGAGACTCCCGTTGGTAACACAGTTGATATAGGATCGAAAAGGTCAACTTTAATAGATCCCGTTCCTGATCCACTGGTTCCTAAAATTAGAGATTGGCCTTCACTAATGACCTGCTTATGCAAAGGAAGATGTAAATAAGCTATTCCCAAAGCATCATTTCTCCTAAACAATACAAATATATCTTTGTCGCCCTGAGTTTGGGCAGGTATAGGAGTGACTCCGCTGTTAACTACCGTAGGGGTTTCAGAAGCGGCGGTTCTATCAATCTCAAAATAAAGAGATTCTCCATTAGCTACCGCTATAGGGCTACTGGCTAACGGGATAGAGTGTGTAGTAATAGTTCCACTTTTTGTGTTTATAATTTCTAAAACTATGTCTGTTGTAAATTCTAACTGAGTCCCAGTCCAAGTGACAGTATCATCCGACCTTATGTAGGCAGATCTATCCTCTTGCTCATCTCCTACAGCGTCTGTCAGTGTTCCTATACGAGATATTAAATTCTCACTAGCCACACCTCTTATGCTACTGGAGTAAGCTGGCAAAGCAGTTTCAGACGCTAGACCTATAGCCGATAAAATATTTTCATTCAAATTATCAGAAACTTCTGCAGTTTCTCCGGGCTCTAACTCTCCTAAACCTCTTACATATAAATTACTTCCTTCTCTATAAGCCAACCAGTAAGTGGTGTCTTGTAAAGGAACACTTGCTCTAGCGCTTACTCTATAATTTGTAGAAAGTAACCCAACTGCGCTGTAGGTCCTGCTAGCCAAGGGGTCTGGAATCTCTACCCATAAAACTTCTCCATCAGCTATAGAAATTGTAGAAGTTCCACCTGTTCCATCTTGTCTAGTTAATTCTAAGTCTGCTGAACTACTAAGCAATCTCACAGCCGCTAAGTCGTCGTTAGCTGGACCTCCACTGTCGTCAGTAATAGATAGTGCTGTTCCACTCCATGCAAATTTAGCAGTTGCAGTTAAAGCTGATAATACGCTTAACCCCGCGTTTAGAAATCCTCCAGTAAGAGACACTCCAGGATTTTCATACCAAAAACTTATGCCAGAATTCTCTCTGATTCTGGACATGACCGCGTCGGCCCACTTTTTAAAAGTGTCAATATCTTTGTCAGCACCTGTAAAACTAGTAGTAGCGGGTTCTGTCCTAGAGGACCAGGAAAAATCAAAACTAACATCACTAGCTCTGCCAAGCCTCCAAAAGTCATCTCTGGAATCTCTGATCTCAGTAATGACTCCACTGCCATTTACGTCCACTTCACAGATATTAATTTTATCTGCGTCTCCTGTGAAACTAGAAGTGTTAATATTTAAAACTGCTTTAGTAAAAATAAAGGTATCAACAATTTGGGAAAATTCAGCACCGACTCCCCCAGCAGCTGTTGGATCCCAAAAGGCTCTCGAATCAGCTCCTCCAGAGTCTCTATCAATTGAAATTTCTACGAAGTTAGTAGCGGAAGGGGTTAAAGCGCTAGTAGTTAAAGGTGATAAAGATGAGGCTCCGATGAATAATTCACCATCATCTGCTGATATGGTACAAGCTGACCCAGCTAGAACGATATCTAAATCTGTGGTCCCAGTCCCAGTGGCCTCAAATCCCCTGTAAACAAAATTACCTTCAGTCCATACATGCCTCTGTATGGCCTTAAAATCAGCACATACAAAATCCTCGATGTTATTATAATCAGGTCGATCTTGTCTTTGATTGCCTAGTATTCGGGTGCGTTGAAGTAATGCCACTATAATTCCTTTTTATTCTTATTTTTTCTATATTTTACCATAGGTAATCCTTAATTTTAGCAAAAGAACAAGGGCCCAGATCCCGTCAAGGACCCCCTAAAATCAGGGTCAGTAGAACTCTCAGTGCCTCTTACAATACATTCAAATAGGACCTCTGGGAAGTCTATGATAAATCTAATGACCACTCCAGATGCTAATAAACTCTTTATAATATCTTGGGCAGCTTCTCTAGCTGCTTCGGTTCCTACTATGAATACTGGATAATCATCCCCAGTTAATCTGGGTATGGTAGGCTGATTCACTACAAAATTAACTTTACTATCCACGTCGTGATCACTATCAAAGATGTGACTGGCGTCGATAAGTAATGTTGAGTTATTTGGACGACTATTATAATTAATAGGCCCTTCCTGATTGGTCCTTCCAAAGTTCAACATAAATTTACCAGGACTATTTTGAAATGATGACACATCAGCCAACGATAGGGTTGATAAAATAGTTCCAGTAGTAACCGCCGTGGTTAATTCAGAACTAGTCCCGGTCACCGTAAATAACTGTCCAGTAGGATCAAATATATAAGATGAAGGAAATCCAGATATAATTATATCGGGATCTTCTTGTAAAGTTGTATCAAAGCTCAACACCGTATTTGCAGTACCCCCGGTGACTCTATAATCAGAGCTTCCTTCGGTAGTCCTAAGCCCAACCGTTTTAGGATTGGCCGAACAGGATGTAAAAGCCTGCAAAAAAGTTAATTGAGCATTTATCACCTCAGCTACCTCTTCCGATAGAACCGCAGAACTATCACTAAAATCAGAAGCGTGAGTAAAAGTGACAGTAAAAGGTGTTCCATCTATAGTTACCTCCAAAGTAGAACTTGCACCTAGGCCTGAAAAATCAAATACTTCTAGGCCAGATAAAATCTCAGTTTTAGTTTCCTTAGGATGAGACGATCCTTTTAAACTTCTTCTCAATACAGGCACGGAGCTTGGAATACGAACAATAATCTCATTGGGATTAATCTCAAAAACTCCTGCTTTAATCTCGATCTGCTTATCTAGATTAAAATTAAATCTAGTAACATCGTTAGCATCTCCGCCAGTAATTTGTATATTACCTTTGATCCCCGGAGTAATAGTTCTAAGGTTCAACTTAGTTCCAAGGATAGGGTCTAAAAATTCGCTAGCAGTTATAATCTTATTGTGCTCTATATTGTTATTAATATAAGTTACCAACTCAGAAACAGTTACAGCGGTTAAGTCAGAAAATCCATTAGGAGTAAACCTCAAAGTCTTCTGGTTGCTAGCATCGTCTGTCTCGTATGACAGTTCCCTAATTACTCCAATCTCTACTGGGGTACCAATTGAAGTGTCGAAATCCCATTCCACAGATAACTCTATACTCTCGTCGTCTGGAACTGCAGATACTTTAGAATAAGTGGTACCATCAGCGGTATTGGGTTTAATATAATCCCCAGGAAAAATCTCAGTAGTAAAAGAGGTTCCAGTTCCTTTTACTAGCTTTCTTCCTTTTACGAAAGAAGCAGTGCCTGTAGCCAAACTAGCAGGACCAAAGTTATAAGTCTCAATATTACCACTAGTCACATTGGCCCTAGTAAACCCCGGACCCCAGAATACATCAAGCAAATCTATAATAGTCTTTCTGATCTGCTTAGGCTTAAAGGATAATATTGGAATTAGGTCTCTAAAATCATCATCATCTATACCTAAAGAAGTAGCCCTAGCAACCCCCACATTGTTACCTAAAAAATCTAGGAACCTGCCTTCAGAGGTCTCAACAAATATAGAGTCCTTAGCGTTTTGAATTTGGATCTCAATCTCATCATCACTTACACCCCATGATTGAAGGAGACCTCTAATCATAGTATTAGTCTCTGCCTTATAAAAGGAAGGCAAAGTCCTAGCCATACGTGTGAATTTATCAACTGCCATTTAATTATCCAATAGTCAAATCGTCGTCATCTAGTCTAGCAAGCTCTCCATCTGCTATGGTTATATTGTCCGTGAAATTAGATACACTCACATCAAATACTCCATCAATACTCTGAGCTGCAGCAACAATTTCAGACAGAATAACATCTCCCCCGATAGGTAGAGAGTTTACATAATTCAAGATCGCATTACTTACGTCATTAGAAATAGAGCTGATGCTTACTCCTTGGTCTGTGGTAATATCTACAATTAATTCTAATTTAACCAGCACTGGAGTTAATACTTCAAACTGAGTACCAGCCGCTCCCTCGCCAGGAAAATTAAACGGGTCACTATCTAATCCGTCTATAGTAAATTGAGCCTTTTGGATCAATCCCGTAAAAAACTTGTAACCATCAATACCTTCAACTTGAGAAGCTAGGAAATTTAACCCATTCAAGGATCTGATTGCCGCGCTTCTTTCCGAAGTGTACACGGAAGTGTCTATTGCAGATCCACCAGAGTCTACTAATTCCACAGTGAAGGGAGAACTAGCTCCTGTGATGTCATCGATGAATGCATTCCTATCTATTCTAAAAGTATCTCCTACATCGATAGAATTAGAAGCTGCTGTGGTTAGTACTATCTCTCCAGTAGTATTAGTATAAGAGGAGATGGTAGTTCTGAGTCCTGCGTTAGTTCCAGTTAAAAATTCAATATTCAATCCGGTAAATACTCCAGGGAAAGCCGTGATCATAGAGGTATCAATAAAAGTATCAAAGGGTGCTCCAGCATCTCCAGTTGTAACCGTTCCATCCACAGTAAGACTAGTTATTAACCCTTTAGTCAATCCTGCAATAGAATTCACAGTCACATCATTCGTAGGTGCTCCTGCAGGTATAGCTTCAATTGCAATTCCAAACCCATTAGCAGTTCCTCCGGTTACAAAAACTTTTCCTTCACTTCCAGGAGTTTTAGTAGACAACTGTACAAAGTCTCCACTGATTCCTGTAACCTCTGGGGTACCTACTATAGAAAAAGTCGTAACATTAAAATCGTTTAATAAATCTACCACATTCTCGGCAGTTCTAGGCACTATAGCTAGGGTATCTCCAATACTGATAGCCCCAGTTGCTCCAAATACGTCTGAGACTGTAAAGGTTCCAGTTGCTGCTACATAGTCAGTAACCCTTTGTATGTTACCTTCATTGATACCGCTGAGCCAGTATACCCAAAAGTCGTTAAAAAAATCATCAGTTGGAAAGTCAGTAGATAATCCTGAATCAGCAAATGTTCCAGAGCCTCCAGTAGTTACTGTACTATCAACGTCCATTGTAACGGAGAAAGTTTTATTTGCACTATCATCATCTAGGATTATTACCAGGGTCTGGTCTGGACCTAAGGTATAACCTAATGCTGCTGGGTTGCCGCCTCTATCTGAATTTCTAGATACTGCATTCGCCACATTAGCCAATTGATTTGTTACTTCGGTTGTAGAAAACCCTAATACAGTATTGGCAGTTCCGCCTTTTACTTGAATCTTTCCGTCTTCTCCAAAGTTAGTAGTCCTAATTCTTACCGAGGTATCTTCTAGCTCTTCTGATAGGCCTCCTAATAACTGAGCATTAATAGCAGTTACCACCTCAGCAGAAGTAGCATTAACTGGATCTGCAAAATCTGATGCATGGGTAAATGTCAATACCTGACACATTATAAATCTATCTCCCACAAGTACTGGGTTAGTAGCTCCAGACACGGTGATTATAGTTCCAGTCACTGTGTCATAGGATGCCACGAAATCTGTCTCTCCTAGATTATTACCATTAGTCCACTCTAAGAAGAATCCAGTAAATAATCCAGCTTCAAATCCTATGAGACTGGTATCTATAAAAGTGTCATGTGGAGGGGCACCATCTCCAGTTGTAACTGTTCCAGGAAACCCCCCATCTACACATACAATCAATGTAGAGGACGCTCCCAAACTATCAAAATCAAAAGTCTCTTGAGAGGAATCTAAAAAAGCTCTGGTATTTACAGAACCCGCAGTTATATCATCTCCGGCCACCAAAGGAGCATTAAATTCTATCTGACCATTAGATCTATTTAAACTATAGTCCGCATTAGATCCTTCATTTAATTCACTAAAATTTGTTTTCCCAGAAGCCACTGCCGATCTATCTTCTCCTCTATATCCAGTAGTAAGATATAAGGTAGTGTCGTCTTCAATAGTTTCAATTTTAGTCCAGCTTCCATTGCCATCAGCGTTAGCTTTAATCCATTGACCCTCTTGGAGTTCTGTTGTAAAAACTGTGGACGTTCCAGTTACTGCTACCTCTCCGCCAGTAAAAGTTAAAGTTCCAGTTAAAGCTTCAGAGGTACAATACCCCAGCGCTATAGCCCCAGCACCTCCCAAGACTTGCATCTTAGAATCTGCACTATTTTCTAAATTAGATATAATTTTAAGCTTAGTATCATTAACTGCTAATTCGACTGTTGATAAATTAATCTCAGCCTGCATTCTAACTAAAACGTCATCAGCTAAAGCCACGGAAGGGGTTGCAAAATCATTAGGAGCAAAACTTACAATCTCAGTCTCATCTCTGTCTCCGTTCGCTGCAACTTCTAATTGAGGGGAATTCCAAATGGTTAAATCACCAGTACCTCCTCCGCTCACAGGATAGGTGTCTTCCAAAATCAACTTGGTATCACTAACTACTGTTCTAACTCTAGTATAAAATGAGTCTGAATCAGTGGACAATCTGATGTAATCTCCCGGATGAATAAACTGTTTAAATGGTTCTGTTCCAGCTAGAGATTTCGTAACCACTGCAGATCCAGAAGTAATAGTTAAATCTCCATCTGAAGTAGTTGTAACAGTGGTGCTCAGATCAAATGGCTGAGCGTCCGAAAGAAGAGAGGCCGTCAACCCATCCTTAGTAAGTAATTGATCATTCTTATAAAGTTTTAGTGTGAGGATCTCCAGAGTAGAAAAATTCAAAGCCGTATTAGCTGTAGAAGATTCATCTATTTGTAAATTCTCATTGGATCTAGCCACCGGAGTTATAAAAACTCTTCGACCTTCAGAATCCGTAATAGTTCTAGCCTCGATTAAATTAGCCCTGTTATTGATAGCCTCGGCGATCTCCGTAGCTTCCGCACTGCCTGAAGTGGTAAAGTCCGATGCTAAAAACGTAAAGGTTTCTTCGTCGGTTCCAACATTAACTATCAAAGTCTCAAGTCCTACCAAGTTAAATGGTTCTATATTTTGAGAAACTACGTTGGCTTTAACTAACGGAAAGTTATCCAACTGTACAAATGATTCTCCACCAGTTGCATTTAACAGTACTGTTTCCAATCCTGTTGGTGAGAACTCGGGTTCTAAACCTCTACCGTTATCAATGAACACTTTACTTGGCCCATCAGCTAGTACCACAGGGGGTATAATATTTGCACTCACGATACTACTGTTAGTACTCTCATCAATCAATCCTACTATACTAGTTTGAATAGATCTAGGGGTTCCCTTAGATAGCGATTGAATGGTATCTCTGATTCTATCTCTGAATTGTTGATCAGTTTCTAAATCTCTGCCATTTACAAATGGAAGTGGGTTGGTAACTGCTGCTCCAGTAAACGGATCATTAGGGAATGATACAATAGAATTTGCAGGCACTCTGAAGCCTCCGGCTTCTAAAGCTGTCACTAGCACGTTTTCTATGGTGTCTTCCCCGTCTAAAATAATTATAGTTTGATTCAATTCAAATAATACTTTATCACTCACATCACTTTCGGGGATCTCTACTTCTTCCCCCGCTGTTATAGTCCTATCGCCAAACTGAGCTAGCACTACAGTCTCATCTGTACCGTGATCGTTTGCCAAAGATAAGTCTAAAGTAATAGTCCAAAAAGCTCCGTTGTCTACAGGGGCACCAGAATAAGTTATGGATCCTTCAGAGTTAACGGTACCTCTTCCGATAAATACACTACCAGAGGATGGAAAAGTACTAGCATCATCTACATTAAGAACAAACGACCCAGCAGTTGGGCCGGCCAATCCCGCGTAGATTTTACTTGAAATCTTAGTAAACCTAGTATCAGTGACTGTTATAAAACCACTATGCTGTATAGGAGGAATTCTGGTTAACCCAAACTCGGCTCCTCTGTTATCTAGATCCTCTCCTTCAGTGGTATCTAAATTAAAGGCCCGGATAATATTTAACATCTGAACGTACTGTTGGAAGTCTTCCTGAGCGGCAGTTTCCAATAAAGTCAACACTACAGACCCGTCACTAAAATCCGTGATAGGAGTTTCTGCCGACATTTTTGCTGCCATGCTCGATACAATTTGCTGAAATGATTTAAGTTCAAACATATATTACAATCCTGTATTAGTTATAACAAATTCAAGAGGTATTAATAACCCAGTATTAACTAGCCCAACAAACAACTGAACAAATATTGTTCCTCCGTTAACCTGCACCGTCACTTTAACATCCTCAACCCTAGCATCCTGAATAATAGATTTAATAATCTGAGACTTTAATAAAAAAGCGTCCTTAGTTTTCTCTCCTATTTGAAGATCAGTACCTTTAGAGGGGTGATATACCAAGCCTCCTGGTTCAATCTGAAGAGCTAGTCTAACCGCTTGACCCGCATTAGCTCCTCCTGCTATCAACTCAAAATCATTTAAGTTATTTAAAACTAAGTCTCCATCCTTGTCCACTCTCAGATCTACACCTAATTGCTTCTCAGCTTCTGTTAGATCTCTAGTTGCAGGATTTTCAGGACCTCTAAGAATAGGCATTTATCTATCTCCTACAAATAGTTTCTCTCCAGGCTTTTTAACACCATCTCCTCCTGCGGGGTCTATGTAAGGAGGCTTTAAATTATTAATGACCACAAGATCTAACCATCTAGAAGCATCTCCATATTCTCTTTGCGCTATACGCTCTAATATGTCATTCTGCTGTATAGTAACTTCTCTAACAAAATCAGGTCTGGGAATTTGAATTTGCTCATCCTCTGGTAAATTTGGATCCGTAAATTGTAAAGCCGCCTGCTCGAATCTTTGATCAGAGTCTGATGCAAACATTTTATTAGATGCCAGGGACAAATTCATATCATCAGTTATTTGTTGTAAAGCTCCCAGCAATAAAAACTCTTCATCACTAACCAATTTTACAGCGCTAGATTGAAAGGTTGGAACCCTTCCTTTGATAGTATCAAAATCTGAATCTCCTAAGTTAACGAAATCTGCTAGGTTATTTGATAACTTGTTAGATTCACCTTTAACATCCACCAAAAAAGATCTAGGAATCGGAATTCTAGCGTCATTGTTAATGGCAGATTTTACATTTTGCTCTTCTTGAAAAGCGGCTGAATCGGCCAGCCTCTGCTCCTGATCACTAGTAGTGCTGATAGCAAAGTTGTCTATGGTATTACCAATCTCACTTATATTTTCTCTAATACTTAAAACCGAATCGGTGGCATTTCTAACTAAAATCTCAGGAAGAGAGGCTACTGTAGCCACTCCATCTGCTAAATCCTCAGTCAAAAACTGCACTTGTCTCAATGGGTTTAGAAACGTCTGATCCAAAGCTTGGGAAAATCTAGTCAATAACTGTACAGATTGATTTACAACAGCTCTGCTCTGACCTATACTTGCCGAAACATTGGCCGATAAATTTCCTATATCTTCCAACGTTCCTAAAAGTCCCTCGGCTTCTTCTGGTCCTCCAATGCCTTCGAACACTGTATTTAAATTTCCAATAGCCTTTAAGACTATCTTATAGTTATAGGTCAACGGAGATCTTCTATCTCTCTCCATTTCAAATTCTAAAGGCTCAACGATAAGAGCTTGATCGTCCTTCTCGTTTATGAATATTAAAAATAAATTACCATCTGATTTAACTTTTTCAGATGCATACTTTAAAAAGTATTGTCTTAATCTTATAAACTCTTCGTATCCTGAAATTGTTTTAACACCCGCAGCTCTGGATCTACCGGTTTCAGGGTCTACCCCTGCAGGTGCTCCAGGAGCTTTAAAAGGCTCTTTAAATAAATTAGATATCGGTACATTTGATCCTCCCCTTATACCAGGAAATATTCCAGTGGTACCTTGAATCACGATGTCCTTAAATACTACTCCTTCAGTTTCTACGATGATACCTTTTCTAGTAGCCGTAATATTGGTAGCAAATATTTCTTTTTGCCTAATAGATTGAGGAGGGATGTCTAAATAGTATGCCGTAGTGTCAATAATACTAGAAGGTTTACCTGACGGATTGGCTCTAGATCTAACATCTGCTAAATTCATCAAGGTGAATCCGTATCTAACTTTCTTGCCCTTAGTATTTCCTACCCATTTTTCAGGACTAAATATAGGGCTACCTCCAAATCTAGAATTGAATAGATCATCGCCGCCTTTATTAACAAGGCCGCTATTAGTTGATCCGCCAAATATTTGATTGAGTGATTCGGTAAAATCTTGAACGATATTACCTAAGTTCCCGATACCTATAGCCATTTTTTTATTATTCCTATTACTTTTTTCCTAAATTATATCACACAAAATTTAGCATTTAAGGCAGTATGTCATTTAAAGCGGTTATACTATCTTCTAATCCTGCTGCCATAGCCAGGGCATTAGCTTTAACATTTTCTGCATTAGTTACCTCCCGCTTAGTTCCTCTTTCTGTATTACCTCTATCGTTCGATATTTGAAATCTCTCCTCATAATAATCCTCAGTCTGCCCTGTATAAGCTGCTAATATTTCAACTAACCTAGCAGTTAAAAATGTAGATCTAGTTCCTCTTTCCGTGGCTAAAGATGCCAGTCCAGTATCTGATATATCTGTACCAACCAAGTAGGCGGTTATAAATGTGTCAGCAGTAGTGGCCGCAGTTGTAGCTGTAGCAATCTCAGCGATTGCATCTGGGTCATCATTAGCTCCTAATGCCGTTATCATCTCAGCTATTCTAGCTTGCCTAGCAGTTAAAGCTGCTGTCAAAGTAACAATCAACTCGTCCATGATAGGTTGTAAATCCGAATCTGTCGCAGTCTTTGCAGTTCTTTCTGGGTTTGTAAATCCAGAAAACGGAGCTTTAACGTTAACCCCTGAAGCTATAGTCCCGGTTGGAGCAATCTTAACAATGATACCTAAAGTAAAATTGAAAGGAGGATCTCCTCCAAGGTTATCAGTAACTGAGGTAACTTCAACTACTGCAGCGTCAGTTCCTCCATCATGAACTACAAATACATCTCCTATAGAAAAACTCATAGGCCCTACAGCATCTAACATACCTAAGGTTGTAGAGCTTGCTGTTAAAGCGGCGGCCGTAACAGAAGTTCCTGTTATAGTGGGGGTAGTTCCTGACACCCCATTGGCTAACTTATCTTCTGCATCAAACTGATCTAATATGTGTAATTCTTCAAAGACCGTATCCAAATCAGTATAAGCTAGATCGTCAAATTCCGTAACTCTTACAATATCTCTAGTTGGAGGAGTTGGTACCAATCTCCCAGTAGGAGGATTAGCTGACACATCATCTATGTCTGTGCTTGTAATGGGGGTAGTAATAAAAGTACCATTAATAGCCTTTCTCTCGGCATCATAATTACCTATAATGTCATCATTATAATAATCAAACAGATCTGAAAAGGCCGAATCTATTAAAAGAAGTAAAGCTATCTCAGTATCTTGGGCTGCAGCGGCAGCCTCAAATGCATCTTTTTGATTCTCTTTTCTAGAGACTACAGCTTCTATAGCTGCTTGCTGTGCTGTGGATGGTACTGGTTTTGCCATGTTATATCTTTATCTTTACAGTTGTGCTTAATGTACTAGCAGGTGCCGGAACGGTAGGTGGAGTAGTAGACACTACAGCTGCCGGAATTGCGGGTGATATATAATCGTGAGCGTGAGTATTTAACCACGCTATCATCTGAGGACCTAACACTGCCAAAGCAGACGCGGCTTCTCCCACATCTACAAGACTTCCGGTAAGTTCAATCTTACCTGTAGCTCCGTCTATATTTATAAGCGTTGCCCCTGCGGCTAAAGTAATCTTATTACTAGTTTTATCTATAGTGATGGTATTAGTTCCGTCGGTTACTATTATCGTTTTATCCGTTCTACTCACCGTGATACTTTGGGATTCATTATTAGAAAATGAGAAATTACCATTTTGATCTATTTTAATCTCGGTAGGACCGGTGTCCTCTCTTTCTAATGTTCCATTGGCGGTTCTACTGCCTCTATAAGTAAGTATAAATTCTCCGAGCTTATTGATTTCCCATTGTAAGCCTCTGAACTCTCCCTTCTTATGAATTCCTTCTGCTCTGGTAGCTCCTGTTCTAGCAGGGTGGTCTATAGCCCCTTCAATATAAGGTTTATCAAGAGAGTTATCTCTAAATGATACATACACCAGAGTTCCATTCTTATTTATGAAAGTATTTGAGATGTCCAATTTTCCTTTTAAAGCAACATCATTAGGCTCTAAAATAGTTTCTGAATTATCATTAAAACCTCCCAAAGGTCCAGTAGCTCTAACGTTCTTAAACGTTGTCTGACCCCCTTGTTCATTTCGAACATTAACATCATACTCTATAAACTTTTTGGACACATTAGTTGGATCGTCCACAAAATGTACTTTATCAATTTGACCTACTACGGTCTTTCCTCCCTGCTCCTTTATATCCACGCCAGTTTCAGGTGCCCCTATATTAAAGTAAGAGCTTATAATAGAGCCGTCTTGTAGCTTTGACATTATCTCTTACCTCCCCTAATACCCTCTAGAACACTGGTTGTAACAGTTGTAGGTTCTCTATTAACCTCAGAAGAAGGTCCTATAAAATTAGCTTTTCTAGAACTAGTCTCAAAAATCTGTCCTCTAGATACTCTAAGTTCAGTATTATAAGTTATCCTACCATCAGCATTGATCTGATAGGTATGCGTATAACCCTCGATATGATACAGCTGTTTAACATCCTCTATATATAAATTATTTCCTACCTCTATATGGTTATCAACTCCATCTATTATAATAGTTCCATTAAAAAACTGGTGAGATAAAAAGAACCAGTCCATAAGCAAATCTACACACCTGGTTAAAAACTTTTTAATACCTTCTCCCTTGCCTAACACGTATGAGGTCTGAGTCTGTAAAGACTTTAAACCATATCTTTGAATTGACGGGATATTATAACCAGCCATATATAAAATATCATATGTCTGAGAGTCTATTTTGGGCACCACTATGACGTGATTAAGCCTTTCATGATCACTCTTACCCACATTTTTCTGTCTAATATCAGAACTGTTTATCACATGCCTAGGTAAATCTACAAAAAAAGTCTTCTCATTATCAGATATATTATCTCCAGAAGAGACCTTCTGAAATTTACTATCAGATTTAAACACATTGGTCTCGTGTTTAGCTTTATTAGAAAATGGTATTTGCCTGTGGATTAAAGTGGGCTGTAAATTTCCTCTAGAATCTATACTTAACTCTGTGAACATTTCATTTACAGCGGCATTTTGCATGAATTGTAAAACCGACCAAATTGTTCCACTAGCTGGTAACGATTTAATCAATGCCGCTCCTGGAAGATTTGGAAGTTCTCTAGTAAAATCACTAGCAGTATTAAATTTTAAGTTACCATTCCTATCATACCTATGCATTCCAATCTTATCAGTTCTTAGTATATCTACAAAAGATACTCCTCCTGATTTTATCTTAGCGTTAGGTTTAAATATTGTTCCAAGTCTCTTAGGTATATACCAAGTTTGATTATTAGAATTCAACTTATCAAACTCTCCTCCTAGATAAAAACTAACTAGATTCTTTATCACTTTATTTGGAGTAAATCCTGAAGTTATAGATCTATTTTCTCCTCTTACTGACTTGGTGGACTCTGTTAAAAATTTAACTCCGAGTAAGGTTTGTATGGTTTCATTATTAACTATTGGATTAAAGTAAATTTGATTTTGAAATACTTTTGTAAAATCTTGACCAGTTACTAAATATTCTAATCTAGGAAATGCTTTATTAGGATCCTCTATCTCTACGTATCTTACATTCTCCACTACCCCTAAAAACTTAAGACCACTGCTAGGCTTTATGCTGCTAGAATTTAAACTACCACTCTTTTTTAAATAAATCATAACCCAGTCTCCTGGATGTATAGTATTCAGATAATTTATATCCCTGGGTTGTATTTTTCCTCCACGTACTTGCTTACCTCTTTTTAATGTAATGGAAAAAACTCCTCCAGCTCCTCCTTTATTCTTAGTAATAGTTGCACCTACCACATCGTTTCTAATAATGACTCTACTTTTTTCTTTAAAATTATCCTTAGTTGAAGCCTGACCTTCTCCGGCTAAACCCTTTTCTTTAGTCACGTTCAACCTCTGAAGCTTAGTAATATCAGTGTCCGCAAATCTATAAAACACTACTTCGCAAGTAGATCTCTGAGAGGTACTTATAGAGGTAGCTGTGGATTTGCCTCCTCTGTTAGGATTGCGAAACTTAGATGGCATTAAATAGGTCCTCTTAAGCTAGCAGTATCTCTAGGGGATAATCCACTTGTTGGACTAAATCCTTCCTCTCCTCTTAACCTTTTAGCCGCAGTCTCCAAAGCATCTGCCAATTCGTTAGACTGATCTCTAATTCTAGTTACCGCAGTTCCAAACTCATTAAGTCCGGCTTGTATCTGAGTAACATCTAGTCGAGCTTGCTCTCTTAGTAGCTGGGCCTCAGGTGCAGCTAACACTTCTGCTCTAGCTCCTTCTAATCCAGGAGTTACAGCTTCTCTTTCTCTTTGTAAAGCTAGCTCCTCTCTGGTCATGCCGGCCATTAAAGCTTCTTCTTCAGTAGGCATACCACTTACACCGCCAGTTAAATCTTGTCCAGTAGGTTCAAATCCTAATCTTTCTAAGGTACGTTGTTCTCCCGCTTGTCTTGTTCGTTGCATACCTCTAGCAGCTTGCCCAAAAGTTTGACCTCTTTCTTGCGAAACCAAAAATGAAGCAATAAGAGCATTACCTCCACTAGCTAATTCAGATCCCTCTATGATAGCTTGTCCTTTTCGTTCTTGTAATCTATTTAAGGATTTCTTAGCTTCCTTTCTATCAAAATTCATTCCTTCATTTTGTGCCTGTTTTTCTAAAGTATCTAAAGCTGATTCCACATCATCATCTTGCGCTAGCTTAGATAAGGCTAAAAATCCCCCAGCTCCAAATTGAGCAAACTGAGGATCTTCCATAGCTCCCATGACAGCAGCTATATTACCAAGTCCTGCCATACCTTGCATAGATGTGGATTCTTGTTGCTGCATTTGCATTAATTCTCTAGATTGTCTTAAGGTAGTAGGAGTTACTTCTCCGCCCTCTGCAAATGCTTCAGATAATCTACTTAACTTATTTGCTATCTCTTCAGTATTGATCCTACCTAATCCCATGTTCTGTTGAACAAATTCATTAGTGGTCTTTAAAAACATACTAGTCTTACTGGTATCTAAACCTCTAGCAAATGCTTGTTCTAAAATTCTTTGCTGTTGAGCTACTCCTCCTTGTACTCCTTGACCTCCACCTGCCATCAAGGTTTCTAAAAATTGACCTTGAGTACCAATGTCAGCTCCAGTGGCAGTCATCATTCTTTGTAGGTCTGGTAATGCTGCTTGTGCTCCAGCGTTACCTATTTGTCCTCTTAATCCTGTAAATTGATTTAAAGTATCTTGAGTAGTTATACCTTCAGCAGCTCCCATTCCTTGTAAGCCTGTGAGTTGAGCAGAACTAACACCACCACCTCTCATAGCTTGTAATCTTCCTCCAGCTTGACCTCTTCCCATTTGGAAAGCTTGTTGAATTGGTCTTTGCTGAGCAACTGTTACTTCCCCCATAGCAGCTCTACCTCCAAAAGCTCCAGCAATACCTCCTCCTATTCCTCCAAGAACACCTCCTACTGCAGTTCCAACAGGACCAAATACTGACCCTAACATGGCACCGCCTGCAGCTCCTCCAGCAGCGCCTGCTAATGCTCCAGCAGCTCCACCTACTGCTCCTCGTGTACCTGTTCTACCTCGTTGTCTCGCAACATCTTCTAAAACTCTACCCTGAGTAATGTCTTGAAAAGATCTAAATTCAAATTCTGCAGCTTGCCCTGCAATTCCAATACCTGCTAATCCAGCCGCGCCTGCTCCGCCTGCTGCTGCTAAACCTCTTCTTGCAGCTTTTCCTCTTCCGCGATTTCTAGCCCCTTGTCTTTGCTGATTGAAATCTCCCATGGCTCCTGAAAAATCAGAAGGAGTTGCTCCAAAAGCTCCAACACTAGGACCAAACCTAGTTTCATTTCTGGCAATTCTAGATTCTTCTCTAGCAACATTTAATCTATCTTTTCTTCGTTGAGCTTCCACCTTCTTAGCTATGGCTAGCTCAAATCTTTCCATGTTTTTATAGGTTCTCATAGTTTCTATTTCAGAAACAGCTCCTATACCTACTCGTCCTCCTGCAGTTCTTCTACCTTCACTTCTGGCCTCTTGAAGCCTTAAACCAGTAACAGCTTTAGTTATCTTTTGAGTAAACCTGTCTGCGATCTTATCAAAAGTCTTCTCCATACTTTTGAGATCCATATTCTTTAGCGATAAGCCTTGCTCCAGCTCTCTTTGAATGGTTTTCATCTGAGCCTTTAGTTTTGACTCATCTATTACTGCTATTAATTTTAGTTCTTTTTTAATTGAGGGCACTTGTTAATCCTTGTCAAACTGAGAAAAATTAGTAGTAACCTTATCTGGAAATTTTTCTCTAATTTTAGTTTGAAATTCCTGTTCTTCTTTATCCATACCTTTAACCATATCGTCATTGCTGACGTATTCATCTCCCATTTGCTCTTTTAACCAATCTTCAAACTCGTCTTCTTCTTTGGCGGAGATGCCAACTTCAGCCAATACAGTCGGATCGTCCTTAATACGATGCATTTGATATAACACTAAAAGTTCTTCTAGGGTCATATCTAATAGTTTATCATCGTTCAAAGTAGTATTATAATGAAAACAGTACCAGGCTTTTATCCTTTTCTCTATTCCAGCAACTGTTCTAGTATCGCCATTTATAAACTCATTGGCTATCCTGATAAAGTTTGATATACCATATGTCTTCATTACTTACCTTTAGCGGGCTTCTTATCCTTCTTCTCTGACTCACCCCATACTTCCTCAAACCATTTATCTTCGAATTTCTTACACTCTTTATAGATATCTAAAATCACATTAACATCATATAACTCATATCCAAAGTCAGCTTCCGACCACCAATCGGGATACTTAATTAAAGTGTGCCTTAGATTAGATACTATCCCATGTAGAAATGAGGTATCCTCATCAAGGTTCTTTAGATCCTCGTTGAGTCTAGCTTTCATTTTTGCTATTTCGGATTTTATTCTAAAATTTGGTCTTTTGTATACGAAGGTACCTTGAAATGCTTGACCAGTTTCAGATCCTTTGGTATCGACCAGAAAGGTATGTTCCATAGATGGAAGCGTCTTAATTGACATAAATAGTCTCCTTTTTATATTTTTATATTTTTTCTCTTATTTTATCACAGATCAACGGAGATTACATGCCATAAAAAAGCCTCCAACCATAGATAGGAAGGAGGCCTTATTGAGGTGCTTGTGAGTAGATTTAAACTATTATGGACCAGCTTCGTCAGACTGTTTGATGCCAACAAATGATAGGGTTGTCTGCGCTAGCGCTCTAGCATCTACATTAAAATCTTCTTGAGTACATTTTACACGTTCTATCAAGAACAAAGTAGATCCAGTTATTCTATCAATTAATTCAGCAGTCAATTCAGGCTGAGTCAAAATATCTTGAAGCTTAGGCCTTAGCCCTAGCGAGATAGCTGATTGATTTGAAACTCTAAATAAAGTAGCCGTGAAATTTACGGTATAGCCAGTCTCTGCATATTCAGCAGGTTCTAACTGATCCAACACGTCTACGGGTTGATGAGCATGCGCCACGGTATAGTTCACCGCATTGGCAAATGCTACTTTGGTCGCATTAATTCTGAATACGACTCTGGCTCCGGTTGAGGTTACACTCATTTATTTTCTCCTTTACAACCCCGAATTAAAGGACAGATTGGGGGCTACGGTCTTTTTATCTATCCTTAAAAAATTAAGTAGCTATAATTCCAGCAGCTCTCAATGAGGCTGTAAGCTCATCTAGCTTTGCTTCAAGTACATCTAGTCGTGATTCTGTTCCTGTTAATGGAGCAGCGTTACTACCAGAACCATCAACCCCTACAAGGTCCACTGTGGTGCCGATTTCAGCAACTGCCGATCCTTGAGGATTACCTCCAGTATCAATAGCGTCAGCAACTTCTTTTGCTGTGCTATCAGGGGAATCCTGGCTATTAGCCATTGCGATTTCAAGATCTCGTCTTGCTTTATCCGATAATGCCATTTTATTCTTCTCCTATTAAAAATTAAGCTGAGGTCGTCTGCCTAATGTTATCCAAAGTAATAGTAGGTAAGATAAAATCAATACCTTGTACAGGGGTAATAGTAATATCAATTGTTACTATATTTCCCGTAATAGATACTGTTAGATCTTTCCAACCTAATCCATCGTTTGTGTCGTCTCCAACAATAATCTCATCGGCTAAAAAAGTACTCATAATAGCAATCGTAGTATTTGCGATTGTATTTTCAGTACCAGTTCTTAGTTTATCACCGATGAAGATAGCTTCTAGTTGTTGCCTTAAATTAAAGGCTACGACATCTGCGGCCTCTTGAACCGAGATCCTATTAAATACAAAATTTGCATCTTTGCCATAAGTAGTGTTACCCACAACTATTCTAAACCCACCGCTATCTACCTCTTCTAAAGGTAATAGTCCAGCATCAATAGCCAGATCAACTTGGGTTTTAAAATTATAATCTGCGTGTTGAATTCCATTTACATTAATAAACTTGAATGTTGGAGGGGTACCGGCGTCAGTGCCTGCTTGTACTCCAGCAACAATACATGCTGCTGCCCAAGGATCTTCAAATTTCAAATTACCATCAGATCCTAAAATCTCAACATCTTGAAATAACATGGAAGCTCTAGCTTCGTTCAAAGCCTTAGACGAGGTTTGCATGGTAGCAAAGGCGCCTTTCTTAGACACATAACAATTTCTTTCACTTCTGTTTTTGGTATTGGAAGCAGTTAAACAGTGAGTTACACATTGAAGATTAACCGCGTCGATAGTAAATGTAGAAGACGGATCCGTGAGCCCATCTGTTATCAAAGCCGAAGCATCTTGAGAAACCAGAGGAACCACAGTGTTTACCCTAGTGGCTAAGAGAGCGTCAAACGCTGCTTGGAATAAAGTGTTAGTAGAAGCTCCTTTAGCTCCGCCAGTCATAAAAGTAGCAGAGATAGCAGCAATAGTTCCTTCAATATCAGTCACTCTTGTTGCGGTAATAATCTCTGATTCTCCATTTATAATATCTAAAAGTTCTTTTTGTTGAGCTAATAAATCAAGTGCTCCACCGCCTAAATCAAAAACTGTACTTCTAGGATCTAAATCTGCTGCAGATTGAAAACTAGCACTTTGAGATGCAGTGGTAGCAGTATATGCTCCATTAGCATTAATCAAATCAACAACTTGCTGTATAGTTTTTCCGGCAAGAGTAATACTTAAATCGTCTGCAGGGATGGATGCAGAACTTGTAACAGTTTTTAAAATACCACCTTGAATATCTAAATCATTGACTGATGCTGCTCCAGTATAAGCAATATTTAATTTAATGTCTTTTTCATTTTCGGTAAGGGTTTCAGTAGCATCCCCTTTAACTATAGTAAAGATCCTAGCTGCCGAATCAATAACTCCCGCTGCAACTGTCACTTTAATTAAATTTTCGTCTTCTCCATGATTTGAGGAAGTAAGAGTAAATAGCGCAGCTGCTGCTGCGTTGTCTAAGGATAAGGTAGACTGCGTAGATGCGTTAGTCTTATAAATTCTAATTTGACTTGCTCCGTTAGGAACTCTAGTATCTCTACCTGGTTGTACTAAAACCCTAGCTGCGTCCACAATGGGACCAGATTTATACCTAGTAAGTATTGCTTGTACGTCTTCACTGGTAAAGGTTTGAACTCCATCAGTAGCACCGGGTGCCCCGCCTTCTGCTTCCCCTATAATAGCAACAACTCCAGTTGGTGCCAGTGGGAATCCGCCTGCTAGATTTACCTGGGTTTTGGTATATACCCCGGGCTTTCTAATGCTGGCTCCGTTAAAATTTACAGTAATTGCCATGTTTTGCTCCTATACTTAGTATCGCTCAAAAGCTAATTTAAAATCTTCCTCAGTCGCTGCACCTTCTAACCCTTTGGATTCTGCGTATTGCCTCATAGGGGCTTTATGATGAGGTAGGATTTTAGGATCATTTCTCACCAGTTTCATAAAATACGCATCGAAAGTTATCAATTTCCTTAGTTTCTTTCGACTAGGTGCGGCAGGCCTTTTATCTACCACGTTTTTTTCTTCTTTATTATCTAATTGTATCGCTTTTTTTGTCTTTTTTTCTCTACTCATTTGGTATGATCCATGTTTAAATTTATCACATTTTTACAGATATTTACTAACAATCCTCTGTAGAAGGGCTTACCGTCTCAGTGTCATCGTCGTCTGGATCCGGGGCTGGAGCTTTAACTGTAAGGTTAAAACAGTCTATCAAATTAACTTCTCCTTGGTCCCAATCAAATTCCGTCAAGCAATTAACTCTAATAAATCTACTAAAAATATTCTCCTCTTTGTACTCATCCATTCGGTCATATATAGAACCCTGACCCCAGTCCAAAGAAATACCCCTATTGATCAAGGACTCTTGTCTAGACTTGAGTATAAAAGTCAAGATATAAAATATATACTTGGCTAGGTGAACATCATCATTAGCGTGACACCCAAGGCTAATACTTTCATGAAGCCTAATCATCCTTCGCTCGGTTCTTTTAACCTCCAAGGAACTATCAACTCTCCCATCACCGGCTACCGACACGGTCTGTCCAGTTCCTATATTTATAAACTTATTTCCAGATACATTGCTGTTTCCAGACTGAATAGTAAATTTAGCCCCAGTATCATCCACATAATTCATACCTGGACAAATTAAACTCAAATCCGCAGCATTGGTAATAGTAAGTTTTCCCGTAACTGTATCATAGGTTCCCGGAGTAACCACCGGTACTATCACGGCTGGGGTAATAGCCTCGTCGTTGTCTTCAAATTCATTACCTAAATTTTGTATATCCTCGTCCTCAGAAGACATCTCTAGTTGTATGGAAATACAGGGAGTAGTCGTAGGGACCATGGCCCAAGCCTGTACAATCCTAATTTGATTATTGGTTATATAAGTTTTAATCTCATCAATCTTACTTTGACCATATTGGTTATTAAAATAAGTATCTAAAAACCGACTGAAAATATCATCCAATAAAGCCGTGTTGGTCCTAAGCTCTCCCAGACCGTCTCTTATAACTGTCTCTAATACAAGTTCTGTTAATGGAGCACCCATTTAAATCATCCTTCTCAATAATTCTTCAAATTTACTATCTATAAAAGAGTCTAACTCATTAAAGATACTCTTCCTAGTCCTGGGATTTGCAGGCCAATTACTGTTCTTAGTAACCCTTCTAATAGTTAAATACGTAGTATTATTAATCCTTTTAGGGTCTACAGACTTTATAATATCCTTCACCCTACTCACTACGCGCTGCTCTTCTTTAATACTCTTACTCTTAAAGTCTGAAAATTTAACATCCTTTACCACGGCATCTGCGTCTGCGAAAGCCCTTATATTTATATTAGTTCCTTTTATATTTCCAGCTGCATCAGCATCTTTGAAGAAAGGAACATCTACATAATCTTTAGAAGGCTTCTCAGACTTATTATGCCTAGCTCTATTACCTCTCATTATGGAATCAGAGATCTCTCCGGGCTTAAAACCATCGTCCATCCAATTAGCCAACTTACCTTCAAGAGAGATAACGTACAAATTATCATTTACTTTGTGGGATTTAAATCCTCTAAGCCAATTTTGTTTGCCAGACTTCAATTTAGAATGTGCCAGTTTTCTCCCATGCTGTACTGTTTCAGCCACCGTCATCGCTAATACCTTGTTTACTCTGGATTCCAATCCACTAACCAAGTCCTTAACGTCTAAATCTAAATACATTTTAATCTTCATTTATTTACTCGTTGGGATCAAATAACTCATTTGGAAATATTATATTTCCATTTTTATCTACTCTTTTTATCAAATAATCTCTTTTTAAAACCCAGGTTTCTGGCAATTTCACGTAAGTGTTATTGTCAATAGTTTGTTTAGGGGCCTTAATTTTATCAACTCGTACATTACGTTGGCTAAACCTGTCTCTGTGAACGGCTTTTATAGCCCTGTAAATAGGATGGTACCTATAGTAAATGCTATAGATCTCTTTATCAATCGGCCTATTAGTCGTAATCCATTTTATAGATCCGTTTATATCTACCGTGAAATCTGCACCCTGGTGAAACTCCACTCTAGCGTCGCTTCGTATTACAAATAATCCTAGTACCTCACATGCGGCATACTTCAACAAATCGGTATCGGTAGTGGCGAATTCCTGTCTTTGTACTAGTTCAAAAAAATCCTCTTTAAAATCCAACAGATCAACTCTAGTGTATCTCTGCAAAGTTTCTCCAGAAAGAAAAGATACTAGAACTTCGTCTACATGGAAAGTTCCCTGAACCTTAAACATCTCATGAAAATCTTGTTGTTGAAATAAGGCTGTAGTAAACAGGGGGTCAAAATCTATCATATTATTTCTACAAACCGTACAATTTAAATCATGATCCAAAGATTCTAGGCTTTGCACATTGGGGCACACCGTAGATTTGTACAGCTTAACTCTAACTCCCAAATCTCGTATAAGCTCGTCTAGACGATCAACGTCTATTCCACTGGTTAACCTTCTTGCCATTAAACTACCTTAATTACTCCGGTTTTTTATCAAAATCCTCAGAAGTCATTTTAATATTTTTAGTAGAATTTTTATAATCCTCTACATAGTCAGCCGAAGGTTTTGCCATGTGGTCCATAACATTTCCCTCTGGAGTCTGCCTAATAGTGGTTCCCAAGGAAAAAGGTTTAAATAAATCACTAGCAAACTTAGGCTCTGCAGCAGGTTCTTCGCTAGATTCGTCAGCTGCTGCTACCTCTTCTACAACCTCTTCGGTAGTAGCTGGGGTCTCTTCAGCAGGAAGTTCTGCAGCAATCTGTTCTGGTGTTTTCAAATTAATACCCGGATCTACGGTATCAAGTTCTTCTGCAGGCTCTGCGATATCATAACCAGCTTCAAGAGCTTTTTTAATTTCCTCTTGAATCTCTGCTTTGATTTCGTCAGTAATTTCCTTACCTTTGTACTTCTCCTTTAGGGATTTTAATAATTCCTCTTTTAGTTCTTCTTTGGGCTTGCTCATTTTAGTCTCCTTGTTATCTTCTATAAAACTTTTAGCTAAAGTGTCCTCTAACCTAGTTAGGGATTCTTCAGCTGCTTTGCTCTTTTTCATCTTACTATAGGCTTTAAGTTCTTTCATAGCTTCGTTTTTATACTTATTATATAAGGCTTTAAAAGCTTGTTTTGCTTCTGGAAGTTCATCCTCAACTATATACGCTAGGTCTTTCAAATCTTTCATTTTTTGAATTTTCCACTTAAGATCATTCATTTTATCTTCTTTAGTATACTTAACTTCGGTTACTTTATTTCCAACAGCCTTAGGCTCGTAAAACATTGATTTTTTCATATTTTCTGACATTATTTTTTACCTTTCTTAAACTTATCGACAAAATCTAAAACTTTAGACTCATTTCCAACCTGTTCAATTAAATCTAATACCATAGACTTTCTGGCCTCATCTGCTCTCTTTTTATACTGCTTTTTACCTCCGGGTCCTTCTTTATACTGGCCTCCCCTAGGTCCTACAACAACCGGTTTATCAGACCCATCGCGCTTTCCGTCCTTACCAGCATGTACTTTCTTCTTTTTAGGCCTAGTTATTCCCGTGATCTTAGGATCCCCTACGATCTTTTTATGTTTTATCTTGCGCTTAAGCCTTTTAACTTTTTCTTTAATCGTCTCTCTGGTATGTTTTTTATCTGCCATTTTAACTATCCTTTAAAATATTCTTTTTAACAGAGGCTTTATAAGAGTCTGCAAATTCTTTCCATGTCTTAGAAGACGTTTCATTTAACGAATGAGCATTGTCTACAAAAGTAGAAGGAGCTTTTTGACCCTGCTTAGTCATATGCCTATTAACTAGATGCATATTCTGAAAGGCTCGATCATGGCCCATATATTCATTGATTAAATTCTTCAACTTTTCATGATCATCTGGGTGCGTTTTCTGCATAATATTTCTATGAAAGGTGTGAGCATTGGATAAGTCATCTGGATGGTGTAGATCATGATGTTGATCTTCAGAATCATGATCAGCGTAAGATCTACCGGATTGAACATGTACCCATTTAGATGGGTTTTCAGATATTTTCATTCTACCGCCTCTAACTTCTCCTAACTGAGCCTTAGTTCTAATTCCACTAACTTGTTCAGCTTGACCTTGAGTCCTTTGGGTAATTTTATTCCCATTTGCTATGAATCCCTGTGGAGTCGTCGTAGAGCCGCCTTTGCCGTTACTTTTATACAACTTTTGTATAATACCTTTACTTAATAAAAATTTTAACCTATTAGAGGGCACGGCTATCATTAGATCCTTTTCGTCTTGTAGGATCACCTGCTTAGCTCCTCTGGGGCTTAGCACCTTATACTCATTATTGAACATACGTAATCCGTCGCCTTTACCTAACTCTTCAGAATAACTAGATAAAGATTTATCGATCCTATGATCTTTTATAAAATTCTTCAAGTTCTTATTAGCCATTTTTTTTCTTGTTTAACTGGTTAATTGCAAATAGGATCTGTTTAAACCCTTCTTGGTGGGTATCCCAATTTTCCATCAGCTCTTTAGCTGCTTCGTGATCATTTTTAAAATTTAAATTAAAATTTCTATTCCAGGACTTGATGGCTTTCCTTATACGATCTTTACTAGATCCTTTATTGACAGCGGCCTTCCTAAAATCTGTCACGAAACTATGTATAGATTTTTTAATCTCTAATTCAAAATCTCCATACTTAAACTTAATATGACCCTTACCGCTATTTATAGGTTCTCCAGGCTCTTGCCCTTTGTGGTAAGTATCGTTATGCCTATTCAAGGCTTCATTTATATCTTCTTGAACTTCCTGAAAATCTACCGTAGAATCTGGAGCTGTATACAACTGCTTCATCTCTAGGTTTTTGGCCAATAAAGCTACCGTCATGTCGTCAAATTTCTCAATAATTTGACCGTCGTTATCCTGGAAGTGTCCTCCATATAAGCCTCTATCTTTGGTATACAAGCTCAACGTGCCTTTGGCGAAAGGAATCTTGGATAAATCGCTGTCTATGGATGCGGTTAAATAATTAATTAATTCTTTAGAGGCGGTTTCCTCTGCTGCCTGTTGATCCTTAGAATCGATTGAAACCTTAACATCTCTCCAATCATAGGATTTTTTAAAATCTTTTACAAATTCTTTTTTAGACTTAGCCGCGTAAGGTTTTCTTTGAGGATTAGTTCTAGATACGTTGTGTCTACAAATTTTAGCAGTCAAACCTCCCCCGTCACATCCTAACGATTGTCCAGTTTTTGGATAATCTTTGTACGTTTTTTTTGATTTATCACTCATATTAATTCCTTAGCCTACAGCAAACGGCATACCGTTATAATACTGTTTAACCGTTTTTATGTATTCGTCCATCTGTTTTTTATATGATTCTACTCTAGCCGAAAAAGCGCTAAACATGGCAGAAGCAGTTAAGTTCTTACTGGTACTGGCTCCGTCTAAGCTAATGGTCTCCCCAGCAACCCCAGGTCCCAATACGATATCACCTAAAATTTCAAAGGTCCTAATAGCAGCTTGCATGCCTACCATTTCATTTATCAGGACAGGTATCTTATCACTGTCAAACCCGGCTATATAAGTGGTCTCAAATAAGTGGGGCCAATATTGCCTAACTCCGAAGATCAAAGGAAGATAAGAACCACCTTGTGTAACTATCAAACCACTGAAGGTTCCCTCAACAGGTGACAATTGAATTTGTGCAGACTCTTTCTCTACAACATACCACTCCTCTGGGTACTTAACAAGCTCCCTATTATTAGGAAATAAAGCTCTTAAAAGAGTCAACTCACATACAGGTCTATGCTTTAATTGAATAAAATTAAATTCCACATAATCTATAGATCTATAATCATATCTCTCTACAAACGTTCTCGGATGAATCATTATGTCAAGCTTATGCTCAAGGTAGGATACTGCAGAGTTTATCTGATGCTGCAGGGTTTCTTTTGGAATCTCCTTACCATTTTCATCGGTCAAGTCCACTCCGAATAAGTATCTAGTTTTAAGTTGATCCACTGTGATCAAGGGTTCATGATCCACGAAAGGAGAAGCAGAAGTTGAATTTATAGGATATTTAACGCTCATCTTTATGCCTCAAACCACGGGTCGTCATGACTCTTCACTACAACTGTGTATCCAGGTCCTAACTGTTTTCCAATACTTTCTAGTACCAAAAATGGATTAAACTCTAAAGCCTCACTTTGTATATAAACGCGTACTTGCTCCTTTACATCTCTACCGGAGTTATTAGTTCGCTTTTCTATAACATCTAACAAATTAGTATCATTAGGATTATCCTTAAAAATCATATAATCCTTATGCCAATCTTCAAATGTATTATATCTATCTTTTAGCATTTTTCTTCCTAAAATCCCAACGAGCGGTATGACCCCTACTATCAACATGAGTAAAAGTATCATATCTCCCAAGCCCATCAAAACTAGCCTTATCGCAATCTTTTTGGACCACGCTTATTGATTTATTCTTAACCTCTATGTCAGTGGCATCTCCTCTTACGTGTCTAGAATTTGTACTTCCGCCTTCGTCTTTATTGTGCTTTGAGCATCTATAACCAGAGGTAATCCTTATGGACTTTTTCCATTTAGTTCTCATTTTTTGTAACTTTTCTATATGATCCGTGTCTACAATTGTCCATTGACAATCAGAATAATTACACTTACAATCAAACTCGTCAGAATTAAAATTCTTTGAAAGTTGAAAGTTACAACCTTTACGATATTGTTTTTTCACAATAGTTAAACCTTTGTATATTCAAGCCAAACAACACCACCATCATGAGCACCGTTACTTCCTGTGTGAACTTGTAAAGTAGTTCCAGAATTTGTAATAGCTACACCGACTACAGAATCATTAAAATTGGGAATTGGAACAGGTAGCATCAATATGTTTGCTCCGTCATTGACAAATCCACCGATATTCACCCAGGATTCCATGGTAAACCCTAGCGATTGAATATTTTGATTATTGTTGGGTTGCGCCGGAATGTTAAAAGCCTTTCTAAATATAGATTTTCCATCAATCCATTTCTGTCCTGTATCCATTTCTGAAGTAGAAAATTCATTTTCAATTATATTCTCAACAGCATTTTCCACTATCTCAATAAATTCTGTGCTAACTGGTTTAGTAACATGAGCAGTCTCTGCAAACATAAGTTCTATCAGTTGTTTAAGCCTGCCTGATAATTGCACTATTTATTCCCTAACAATCAGTATTCAACGTAACTACCTGAAATCCATTCTGTAAAATAGCAAAACTTTTAATGGTACCTTCGTTCATCTCTAAATTTAGACTTTGAGAAATAAGATCTAAGGTTTCAGTATCAATTAAATCGATTTGTAAAATAGATCTATCGTCCGCAAAGGGTTGTGTAGGCACCTTAACTAGGGTTAAAGCTGGGTCAGACCTTAAAAATGTTATGGAAAACGTGGCACCAGTATCTGGGACATATCTAATTTTATTCTTCTCAGGCTGTAAAATTCTAAGAAGGATAGTCGCATCAGCTCCCCTGACGATACGAGCCGTATCTATATCCGTGAAATCATTTAAAGTTGCATCTGAGTTTAATACTTGTAATTCAAAAACCATCTTATATACCTACAAAAATTTTCATAATTAAATAACCTAATCCACCGAAACCTGTCAAAACCGTAGCAATTTTCACGGTTCCTTTAACCCAATTACCAGGAGCCTCTAACTTATCGAATCTAATATCATTTTGTTGTGCATGCTCATCGCACCAAGTTTTTAAAGTATTAACCCCTTTAATATGCTCACCTAAAAGCTCATTCTGATGCTCATCTAATTTATTAATTGCTTGTAATTCGAATTCAGTCTTCTGTATGTGCAAAACTACTTTTTTATCGAGATTATCCACGCATTTACGCGTCTCTTTTTGATCTGTCCTAATATCATTAAGAAGGTCTAAGTATATATTAGCATTCTTTTTATCATCATTCATCACATTTCTCCGATGATCATCTGCGTCATTAATAAACAAATCCTAAACGTTGATCATCTCCTGTTACCAAATTGGGATCTTTTATGTGAGCATTGCAAAATGTTCCAGTTTTTTCATACTGAATAGTAGCTTGTCCTTGGGAATCAAAATTCACAGGAGTATCAGTTCCATTTACCACTATTAATACTCCAGTCTGATTTATCAAATCTAAACAGGCTATTATTAGTTTACCCGTATTTGAATCAAAATTCATAGTTAATTTAAATGTTTTTAACCCCATGCTAAAACCTCCGCCGTGGTAGCTCCGCCTACCCCATCAGTATTTATATTTGCGTCTCCCCCTTTAACCATAATGGGCGGAGAAACTGCTTCAGGTTTTAATGTCCAATAATCATTAGGCCCATCAGCATCAAAATTAAAACGCAGATCGTTGGCACCAACATTCTTTATAACAACATGAGTTATACCTAGTGGTATAGCAAAAGAATTTACTATATCCGGAACGGATATTCTAAAAACTCTAGTCATTCCCGAAGACATTCCCATATTAAAACTCCCTTTCAAACCCAAAACCAATAAATCTAAATTGAGTAAGACCTACTGATAAATCGTCTCGCACAGTTATAGAGATAAAATCATCCGTGCTAAAAGTGCCCTGCTTAAATAATTGGAAAGGAGCAGCAAATGTTAAAGTTGATCTAAAATAATCAGTTCCTGCAACATCAAATAAATCAAAATCACTGGGTCCTCTAGAAAAAATACTAGCAAAATCTTCTGTTGTAGTAACTAAAGGAAAAATGATCTCACTATCGTTTGAACGAATTTTTACCATGACCCCATTAGCAAGGGCTCCATTTTTACTTAAAAAATTTGTAAACTGAATCCCATTTCCAAGAGCTTCGAAACGCAAACTTGTAAAAAAACGTTCTTTATCCGGTGAAGCCTCAATTCTAAACTCTTCAGGAGTACCAGAGCCGTCAACTTTTAAATCTTCTGATCCACCTCCATTTTTAGCAAATTCAATAATACGACCTGTTACATCTCCTTCTCCAGCTGTAACGGATCCTGAAATTCCAAGAATTCCTAAAGTTGGATTTGCAGGATCTCTAGCAAGCGATGTTACTTTATTTCTTCTAGTTATTCTATCAAAGGCTCTTGTAGCCGTAGTTGTTCCTGTGGTGGTGACTTTAAAATCATCTATATTAGAACGTTCTCCTCTTGGTCCCGGTTGACGAGCTGTAATATACACGGTTACCGCGTCTTCTTCAATTCTTCTAGCAAAGTAATTCAAAGAAAAATTAACATCAGCATTCAAGTCTGAAACAATTTTATTACCTAAAGCGGTTTCATCTCCTGCTTCTGTGGCAGTCAGAGTCGTGGTTACATCAACAGCGGGAAATAACGTACCATTATCTCCAACAACAATCTCTACACGAACCGTATCTCCTATTTCCCCTGCTCCTACTGAATCTCCTTCAGTGCCAATAAAAAGCCAAACATCAGCAATAGGATCAAATCCTCTCAAAGACTCAATAGCTTGAATACCAAAAGTTCTAACAGAAGGGTTTCCATCAACTAAAGCAACATCCACTGCCAATGTCCCATCACTACCTATGATTTTTGTACCAATTGGCATCTCATTGGCATCAATTCCAGGTTTAAAATTATCTTGAAAATCTGTTTGATCAGCATTTGCTGGAGAGTCTATTCTTATTCTAGTTTCAAAAACTAAAGGTCCATCTGATAAAAATATAAAATAATGATTGTTATCAACATAATACATCAACGGCGAGTTGCGTTGAGTTGCGAAAGATGATATCTGAGTCCAAGTTAATCCTATAGGAGTCATTAGATTTCTTCCCATCGCTTAAACGCCATCTGTAATGCTTGAATACCGCTTAAATCGTCTTGCACAGTTACCCTTATAAAATCATCATCATCATTATGATTAATCGATATTGGTTGTCTAAATACAAAGTTATAAACAAGAAGTGATGAACCCTGAAATTGAGTAATCTCAAATATAATGTCTGCAGCTGAAACTAATTCTCCATTTGTTTTCACAACAACTGACATTTCTATTATACCACCAATTTGAATTTCAATTAAAAGTCCATTAGTTAAAGCTGAACCAGAGCCAAAATCACCAAGACCAGAACCTCCTGAATCTCTAATTTCTAAAACTAATTTTTCTAAGAAAACAATTTCTGAAGTAATAAAAGTTCTTTCAAATACAACTGGAGTCACAGAACCATCGACAGTCATATCTGGAGAACCGCCATTTACTAAAAGTTCAGTTTTATATTTTACTGGCCTAGTGCTAGGCAGGGGTGCTTTTATAGAACCATCAGGATTAATCTCGAGTGTATCGGTTCCATCGCCTATTTGTACCGAATCAGCAATATCACCTGTATCTGGCACATCATCTTGATGACTTAATTGAACTTCTAACTCAGCATTTACAGTCCCAATTTCTATGGAACCATCACTTAATTGTACAAATAAAGGTTTGTCGGCAGAATATCCTGTAATTACGCCGCTTTCATCTACAAAAGTTACTCGTTTTGAATCCGCATTATCTTCATGCTCATCCTGCAACATTGCTGTAGGTGATCTAACCTGATTTTTAGGTATCTTAGTTCCCATGCCATGTCCTTAGCTGTCCATGACAATTACTTGAACATCATCACTACTAGACTTAACGAAGATTGACTCATTTCCTTCCAGTTCACCTAAATAAATATTCTCATAAAAGTTAGAAGGAATAGCGTAACCAGTTGTAATAGTAGGAGCGCCCCCAGGGACGTCTGCTTGTTTTCCAATAAATAAAAATTGAATAGCAGCGTTAGTATTTACCACTCTCAGTACTGAATGATTAGGTACTGCCTGTGGTGTGGTTGAAGCGACTATAATCTCTTCTGGAGTTCCTGGAGAACCTGAAATATCACGTTCTGCCATAGACTTATCATGATGCTGAGCGTTCGAGACAGTCGCAGGACTCCTAGCGTTATTGTGTACTCCTAATTTTTTCTTCCAATCAGACATTTTAACCTTCCTTTAGCCCATATTCATCGGCATGTTTTTCATCTTTTTTTTCTTCTTCTTTACGATTTAGATAATCAACTTGCCTCTTTAATCTTTCAATCTCACCTCTAAAAAAGAAAAATATATCCCTATACTGTTTTATTTCACTTCGAGCAAACTCTAAATCCAAATCTCTACCAATACCTTTAGGGTCCTCAAATATAAAGGATACCACAGGTTTGTCACGCTTCCCCAAGGAAATTTCTGCTCTTAAATATTTTAAACCGTTTAGCTGTAAGTATGGGCATAAGGCTAAATTGTCGGTCCTAAATTCTTTAGAATTATTCATTTACTTTTTCTTTTTTTTAGACTTCTTCATAGCTTTGGCCATTTCAACCAAATCGGCTTCATCTACTTTGCCGTCATTATTTAAATCAGCTTGTTCTTTTTTCGCCTTCTTTGCTGGCTTAGCTTTCTTTTCTTCTTTTTTATCAGGTTTCTCTTCCTTTTCAGCTTTCATAGGAGCCGTGCAAGCGCTACACTTAGTATCGTCCATCATCATGATCACTTGACGAGATCCGCACTTCTTACATATATGTTGTTTATAAGCCATATTATTTCCTCAAGTCTTCTAGGTTAGGGTCACTTTTACGCAACTTGTTAAAATCCTCAGCGTCAGAAGGATCTGATTTGGCCAGTTCTTTAATGGCCTCCGCGTTTTCTTTTACTTTCTTCTCTAAATCTTTTTCTCTGGATTTATCCATAGATACATGCTCCTAGATAGGTAATTCCCTTCTATTTTATCATATAAGAGGTTCATTTTATACCAAAAGGAAGGGAGTGGAGGAGCAGCTATGAGGTTCCATAGACTACCCCTCCGAGAGGGGGACATGAAAATACTAGGCATTGCGCCTAGCTCTTATATAATATCACACTAAATATTTAAATATATACATAAAAAAGCCCCGTTCTCTGACTGAAAACAGGGCGTTATAAAATAATTTTACTTTACGAATTATGCTCTACCGATATTCTCTCGGAGTAAACACTTTCGCGGTGCGTAAACAATTGGAGTACCATACAAGAGTTGCATCCATCTGTACGCAGTTGCGATGATTGCTAGGTCCATCTTCATCAACGGAGCCAGTTGCTTGAATCGTAGTACTTCTGACTCATTGCTGAGCAAGTAGGACTGTGCCAATCCGGGAAGCTTCTGGTTGTTGTCTTCGAAGGTTACACCTGCGCCCACAGAAGCGGGAGCTGCCATACCAATAAACTCATGGTCAGTTGTAGAACCTGTTGGGGATCTATAAACTGCATAAGCATATGCACCAGTTGTTGCTGGAATAGCTACGGTATTAGACTCACCTGCTACAGCGGTAGCGGTTCCTGATACTGCAGAGGCTGGAGATTCACCAGCATCATTAATTGCAGTAGCAATATAAGTGTAAGTACCAGCTTCAGCGGCGGTCCACTTGGAATTTGCATCTGCACCACCTGGATGTGCGGGTGTTAATCCACCAGGAGCAGAAGGTGCTCCACTAGGAGAAGCTGTTGGGCCTCTCTTTGGTCTTAAAAACACGTCACTAACAAGGTCAAATGCACCAGCAGAACTCATGAACTGCTGAAGTACGAAACCAGCTTTACCGTTAGACACGCCCATAGGATTAACTCTTTCTTTTGGAAAGAACTGTCGTCCTAGGTCAGAATGTGCCTTGGTATCTAAAAGTAACAAGTTAGGCATTCCGAAATTCTCTGCAACGATTCTAGCATCGTCCTCAAGAGAATCTTCATCTAAAATAGAACCTCTGCTATCTCTTATGATAGATTCAGAAGCTCCAAAGCCAATGAATGCACCTGCAGTTGCAGAAGCGTCCGTATCGCCTTTTCTTAATTGTTTATCCATACCGTCCCACATAAGGTCAGCATCTAGGATAGAAGCATCTGCACCGGTAAATAATCCGGTTGCGATGTCTTGATAATGTCCTCGGCCATCATAAAGGGCTCTCTCAACGATTTCCAAAATCCTCATGGTACCATTTCTGATCTCACGAGCAATTGCATCACCGTGGGCATTTCTGACCAAAGTATATACATGAGTCAATTCTCGGGTAACACCGATGAATCGAACTCTTTGGATCTGTCTAGAGTAGCTAGAGTCTTCACTTCGAGGCAATGCGCCCTCAGCGATAAACCCACGCCCTTGATCACCGTATTTATCAATCCTATTATACTGTTCAATAGTGTTGTACGCTTGATCTTTTGCGATTACAGGCCAAAACTTAATGTTTCTCATCTCATAAGTCACAGACTTGAGAGAGGCATCTAAGGATTCTACTTGGAGTGCTCCACCACCAGTTAAGGCAGTAGGTGCTCCGGCATATCCAGCTCCAGCTTCAAGAGCTTTATTAAGCTCATCCACTTCCGTAGCGGATACGGCTCCGTAACCCTCACCAAAATTTACAAAATTATATTCTCCATAGCTCATTTTTTAGGGTCTCCTTATTATTTAAAACTATCCATTATTAGGTTCTTAATACTCTTATCAGAGATATTTCCGGTTCCCTCAAATTCAGCAACGTGAATAGAGGTCACACCTTTACCGGCGAATTGAAGTTCAAGCATTCTGTCCTTAATCTGGGCCTTTGAGATTTCAAGGGGTTGATCGCCACCTTTTTCAATAGTGTCCAGGTCAGTAATAGATCGCTTATCGTAAGCGGGTTGAGATGATAACTTTTTAATATCTGTTTGCAAGCCTTTAATAAGCTCGTCTTTTTGTTCCATAGCCTTCTTAAGAGGCTCAATTGCAGTAGTGACTGCACTAGAAATAACTTTAGTTAAGTCTGCAGCATTAGTAGATTCTTGAGACTTAGTAATTTCTTCTTCTTCACGAGCTTTTTCTTCTCGCCAGCATTTTACGAGTTCAACTTCCTCGTCAGATAACTCTCCAAGGGACTTATAAGCATTTTTTTCCATGTCTTTTTTGTCCTTCTTGTTTTTCTTATCTTTATCCTTGTCGTTGTAATGAGATCCATTTTCTTTTTCACCCATGTGAGCTTTTTCGACTTCATCCTCAGACTCTTTGTCTTCTTTAGCCTTCTTAGCTTTGTCGCTCATCATTTCTTGTTTCTCAGTAAGGGGGGATCCATTTTTATAATTGTCGTTGTTCTTTCCTGTTCCGCCACCATTGGACTCTCTGTTTTCATTCTGACGAACACTAGCAGCCCCGCCTTTTTCAGTAGTCTCAGCATCAGGAGTTTCGGTTTTTCCTAACTCTTCATCTATAAGTTGCTCAATAGCTTTATTGATGTTCTCGTCTTTACCTTTATTCAACACAACCTTCTCCTTCGTTACTTTTGGCGAGAAAAGCTTCTAGGACCCATTTTGCAATATCTAGCGGGTCTCTATCAGGATATGCTTTTCTAGCAGTATCAATTACAGATTTTACCATCTCTTTATCACTTTTTTTACGTTTTTTTCCATAAGTTACGTTCTTAACGCAGGATTCTAAAGATTCTTTAGTTTGTGATTCACCGCTCGACATTTGAGTAGGAGGTTTAGAATAACCTGCTCCAGCAGAAAGTGCCTTCTCAGCAATGTCAACTAGAGTTTCCAAATCAATCTTTTCTATACCAACCATGACCTTTTCGTCAACTACAGTTTCCATTTCTTGGGAATCTGGGGCATTAAGTGACTTGACTAACTCCGCGTAAGTATAGGGGTTTACTGGATCTAACGTAAAAGCTACTTTTTCAATCCTAGCTTTATTTATGGCTTTTGGATTTCTAAAGTCTCTTTCTAAAATCTTTCCTTCAATAGACATGTGCACTCTTGGGCCATTGGACTTTTTGACAGACCGCAAAATATTATAAAAAGCTTTTGCTCTTTCTTGATGTTTGAAAAGATACCCTTTTACCATCAATGCTTTTTTTCCATCATGGGTAATAAACTCAGCATCCTCGATCTGTCCCAAAATATTTTCTGGACCTTTGTGATGATCCCAATTAAACAATCCTCTACCAGCTTTAAGCATAGAAATATCTAGACCATTCTGGTCAACTGTTTCTTGCTGAAGATCCGCATCATCGGTTGAGGCTACGCCTTTAACCTGCCAGCTATCTTTGGCATCATCTTCTTTTTGTGCTTTGATTAGCTCCACTGGAATGTGGAATTGGAAGTCTTTTTCAGACACTAGTATCTCCTAAAAGGTGTACACTCCTAAAGAATATCATAGTTTATCAGTTATTTTTGTTCTAATTGAAGCTGTCTAATTCGTTTTTTTAATTTATTAAGTGCTTTCTTTTCTATCGAAGTTATGGCAGATATTGAGAGGTTCAAGGCCTTTGCTATTTCATTTAATGTGTGAGATCTACAGTTATGACGAAAATATGTCCAAAAACAATTATGATACTCCTTGGCATTAACATACCAGTCATCTCTAATGTCTAAGGGCAAAACGTCGCTTGAGACGCCGCATTTGCAATTTTCAGAATGGAGATACTTCTTCATGATTTTATTATATACCTGTCAAGTAAAAAAATACATACCCAAAACAATCGGTTACTTGTCACTATGCATTTAAAAAAAAGACTTGACAAGGACCCCTTCGGGGTTGTAATATGTTAAACTAAGTTCACTTGTTAACATTTACATTTTCCTAGTGACGCTAAAACGTCACGATCCTTAACTCACTAGTCGGGATAAATATACCTTTTTTCAAAAGGCTATTTTTTATTTTAAAAGAATGATCAAGCAAGTTATAAAAGGTTCCGCTTTTTTTGACACATCCCCCCTTGACGAAATCTTAACTTCATGAGAGAATATCCATGGGGTCGTAGCTCAATTTGGGAGAGCACCTGCCTTGCAAGCAGGAGGTTACGGGTTCGAGGCCCGTCGATTCCACCAGTTTTGGAGAAGTTATGCAAGTATTTAATTATGAACAACTTATCGGTCAGTATGAAAATAGGAAACTAGAACTTTTGATGTTCCATGGCGAGTCCACGATAGTAGTTTTAGAGTGTCATAGAATTGATAAGAAGTTAAACAAATTATACAGCTGGCTTTGTAATGATGGTATTAAAGATCTAGAGAGGATAATTGATGAAGACTTGGTCTAACGGTGTTATGGTTGAAGATAATAAAGAAATTAGTAGCTTGAACTTTGCTTTGCACTATGGAGGCCCTACCGCCTGGGAAGGTATTAGAGCTTACAAACAGTTTGATGGCACCACAAGTATTTTTAAACTGGACGCCCATGTCGAAAGACTTTTTAACACCGCGAAGATAATTGGATTCGAAATTCCCTATACATTTGAGGAAGTTACCAAAGCCGTTTGCGAGGCTGTAGATGCTAATGGAGGAGGGGATTTATATATTAGACCCATCGCCTATCCAAATCAGGATGCCGAATCGGTTAGACCTCATCCTACCCAAGAAGTAAGTTTAGATATTTATTGTTTTCCGATAGCAAAATTGCATGGTAAAAGGAAAAAAGGAATAAAAGTAGCCATATCAGGTTTAATTAGAAGTTATCCTCATTATGAGATGCAGGCCAAGACCTCTCATAATTATCACTTTCTTCAAGCAACTAAAGAAGAAATGAAAAGTAGAGGTGTAGATGATGTTTTATTACAGGATACATCAGGGCACATCACGGAAGCACCGGTAGCTAATATATTTGTAATTAAAAAAGGGTTTGCTATAACTCCTCCCAATGATGGTAGCATACTCCCTGGGATCACTAGGGAGTGTGTTGCTGGAATTTTAAGTAATGTACCTAAAATGGGTTCTAACGGAGTTCCATCTTTAATAGTGGCGGAAAAGAAAGTAACCAAAGCGGATTTGTATACAGCAGAGGCGGTTATACTATGCGGTACCTACGCGGAGATAGTAAACGTGCTAGAAGTAGATGGAAGAAAACTACCAGGCAGTGATTATTTTGAGATTTTAAAAGAGGAATACCAAAAGTTAGTAAGAGGCGATGAGTAAGTATACAGTTGAAAAGGGGGATGAAAAAGACATCCCAATAAATAGACTTAATTTGTTTTTAAGTAATATTACAGATATGGAACATCTTGAGTATTGGGAAGATAGACTGGATTATTTAAAACAACCCTATGTAATAGCTTTTAAAAAGCATGGAACTAAGGTCGTGTATTCCATATTCACCAAAATTCGAAAAAAAGAAAGTGCCTTTAAATGAGAGACCACATAGTAAAAGCAATAAATTTAGGAGAGGATAAGAAAGAATCCTGGTGGACAAACTATGATCGACCATGGGTTAAGCTCTGGTACTGGCTTGAAGAAGTTTGGTGGACTATCGTGGGTAAACATATTAATTACTTGACAAAAGTATTTAGTTATGCTAAAGTGTTGAGGCGTGACTATGATTTTGATGCTCATAGTCTTTATCCTCTTTTGAGCTTGAAGCTTAAGAGAATAGAAAAGGCTTTATTAAAAGGTTGTTCGATTCACGAAAAAAAGGATATGCAGGCCTTAAGGATTTGTATTAAGCTTTGTGATCGTTTAGATGATGATGAGACCTATGATAAATGGCGAATACGTCATGATAAAAAATGGGGGGAATTAGAATCCACAACCGTACCCGTGGATGTTATGGGTAATACAGTTTCTGAAAAGGATGCAAACTATTTCAGATGGGACTCTTGGAGAGCTAGAGCAAATACTCCAGAACTCAAAGAGCAAGAGAGACAAGAAATGAGAGCCGGTTTTATTTTAGAAGAAAAGATAAAACTAAGAGAGAGAAAATGGTTTTTCAATATACTAGCCGAAAAGATACCATACTGGTGGGATTGATATGACTATAACTTCAGGATATTTAGCAGGTGTAATGGATTCAGATGGATCTTTTAGTATTACCATAAGACATAAAACTCGTCCTAATGCCAATTATATATGCATGATTCAAATATCTTGGAAGTATACAGATATTTCTGAAAAGTTTATGAAAAAACTATGTAAAATGTTTGGAGGAACTTACCATATAAATTCAAGAAAGTATAAATCAAGTTATAAAAATTCCTCCACAATAATTAAATATTGTGCCACAGGGAAAGCTGTAGATAGAATTGTTGATTATATTTTTGATAATTTAATTTTGAAAAAGAAACAAGCAAAAAACATACTAAAACTTAGACAATTAGTAGGGTTTCAGGGTGCTCCTGGTAAAACTAGACCAAAGAAATTATCAAATAAAATGCATAAATTGTATGAATTAAATAAAGAATTAAATACTAAAAATAACGGAGATAGACGTGCATATATTAAACTCGGATAAGATAGTTTTCTGCGATGTGGATGACACTTTGATAGGTTGGAGTAAGCCGGAGAAAGGTCCTGATGAATTTTGGGTAACCACTACCTGTCACGGTATGGTAGAGCATCATTGGGTAATCAAGGAAAATTTAGAAGCTTTAAAAAAGCATAAAGGAAGAGGGCATCTCATAGTGGTGTGGTCACAAGGTGGTTGGGAATGGGCAGAAGCCGTAGTTAAAGCTCTTAAGATTGAACACCTGGTTGACTTAGTTTGTTCCAAGCCAGAATGGATTTATGATGATCTAGAGGCTTCAGTTTGGATGCCCAAAGCAAAACATTTAGGATTTAATAAAGTTGACGAAGAAACCTTAGAAGACGACGGAGCATCGGAGAACCCATGATTTATTTTTGGTCAGACCCACACTTTTGGCATAAGAATGTAATTAGATATTGTGATAGGCCTTTTGAAGATCTAGAGCAGATGCATGAGGGACTCATTGATAATTTTAATTCTGTGGTTCAACCAGAGGATACCACCTACTGGATCGGTGATGCTTTCTTCTGCGGACCTAAGAAGTCAGAGCCGATTATGGAAAGACTTAATGGTACCCATATTCTCATCAGAGGAAATCACGATAGAGCACCTAAGAACATGTTGAAGATTGGGTTTACAGCTGTTTTAGAAAAAGCCGAGATTGTCATTGGAGGTATACGAGTTAAGATGTGCCATTACCCATATAGGCCGGTTACTACGGACTTGCCCGAGCAGGTGCGGGAGGCTATTGGTAAAGAACTTTTAGAGCAAAAAAGTACGGGTAAAGATTCTTCCGGGCGTTTGGATGATTTGGTAAAAGATTTCTGGAATGATGGTTCTATTACAAGGGAGCAAATGAAAAGACTTATTTCTTATGATCTTAGATTTTCCAGTAGAAGATATGACGATGATGGGGGGTGGCTTCTTTGTGGTCACATCCATGAGAAGTGGGCCCAGATGGGTAAGATGATTAACGTAGGAGTTGATGTTAGAAACTTTAAGCCGATTTCAATAGATGAGATTCGACTTATCATGGATAAGGGCTAATGGGATTTTTACTTTTATTATTACTAATACTATTTCTAATAATGTTAAGTAGATCTTCGGGAGTAGGAAAGGGACCTCCTCAGTGCTGGGAAATAGGTTTGTCACATAGATGGAAAGATCATGTTTATGTGACTCAACTTGGGCAGAAGATAACTACGCTCAAATGTGAACGATGTGGAAGGACGCCATCTCAAATCTCTTGACTTTCATGATATGATGTGTTAATGTGGAAGAGGAATACAAATGCCTAGGAACTTAGAGAGTAAGGTTAAAAATCTGCTTGCGGATATCGATACTCTCTCTGACTTGGAGTCTAGAAAAATGGTTAAGAAATTTATAAAAGAAGAGATGAAGTTCTTAGAAAAAGAGCATGAGATTGGCCCCTTCGATTTGAACGTGGTAACCTCTCAAGCTATACAAACTTTTGTAGATACAGATCTATCGGCTTACGGGAGTTGGGCTGAAGAGAATCCAGATGAGTTTAGAGCGTGGTGTTACATAGACGCTGTGATTATGATGCTGAGGGAAAAAGGACTAATTCCTTTCACGATCAAATACAATAGGAAAAAATAAGGAGACCTTATGGCGCTTCCTAAGAAACTGGAGCCTAAAGAGAAGCTTGAAAAGGCTTTTAATGTCTCCAAGCGTAGCGCCGGAAAAAGGGGTTCTGTTTTCGTAGCATTTGCAGACGCTAACAATTTTAAACAGGTTAATGACAATCACGGGCATCTTAAAGGGGACGAGGTTCTTGAAACGATTGCTAACATCTTAGCAGATAATATCAGGAACTCAGATAGGTTGATCCGATTCGGGGGAGATGAGTTTGTTTTCATTCTAAACAACCTGGAAGAAGCTGAAGCGGAAAAAGCAGTAAAACGAATACAAGTTAAAATAAATGGAAACAAGTTATTGAAAACCATGGGAGTAACTTTATCCATAGGGATCGAAAAGTTTGATGAGAGTAGGCACAAAGAATATAAGGGGATAATCCATTCAGCCGACATGCTTATGTATGAGGCTAAGAAAACCAAAAAGGATACGATTTTTGGATGGAAGAAAGCATCATAAATTAGATCGCAGGGAGATTTTATGGAAAAGGACATATTTAGTGTAGAATCTATGAAAGCTGCCGCTGAGAGAATTCTTTATTTACAAAAATTACTTGAGTGGTCTTCTGGAGAATCTTTAGATGAAGTAGAGACAAAGTATGAGAAATTTAAAGAAGAATTTCCAGAGATGATTAGTTAAGGCATCATAATAATATAGATTATTGTGCATAGGAGATTTTCAGATGGAAAGACAAGAGGGCGTTAATTATGAAGGAATGGAAGAATTGGAATATGCAGTCCTTAATTTAGGAATGCAGAGAGTTTTGTGGGAGCTGGCTACGATAATTAATAGTTCAAAAAAAGATGAAGTTCGAGCCAGACTTAGATATGGAACTCAGTTTAACCATGACTTAAACCATAATACGGCTGATGATAGAAATGATAGAGAAAAGCCGTTTAAGATGAATGATGCATCATAATATAAATTATCGTGTATAGGAAGTTACATGAACGAGATTCTTTCTTTTGAGACTGAAATAACTCTTGCTAATCATTATGAGCAAAAAGGTAAGATTTTAAGATCATTTGATGCAGAGTTGTTAAAAAAGATTGACAAGTATATGTTTGAGTTGAGTTCCATTCTCAAACATGCTTTTCGTAACGTAGCTCAACACGGGAACAAGGATGTTGCTGTTAAGGTTTATCAAACGGTGAAAGGGATTAGATTTGAGATTGTAAATACGCAAATCAAGCCTTTTCCTGAAGCTCTTAAAAAAAGGTTTAACGTCTCTGATAAGATAATAATACCTAAAGAACAATTAGTGGGGTACAAGGGAAACGGGATTGCTCACAAACTTATTGAAGTCAAGCTTAACAGGCTTCCCAAAGGATCTTTTGTGGAATGGTTTGCAAACGGATCAAAAGTCAAGTTTATTTTAGAATGCATCATAACATAAATTATCGAGCATGGAGATTTCATGGGTTGGAGAGAAGATTTAGCTAAAAAACTAGGACCGCCAATGCCTAAAAAAGAATGGGCAAAATATTGGCCTTATAAATTGACAGGGATAAAAGAGGGCGAAATATCTTATGTAAAAGTTTATGCTAAATCTCCAGAAAAGGCTTTGGAGATTTGTTTAAAGCAAGTGGAGATTTTTATAGCCTTATATCGCTTGCCTAAAGAGGCACTATAATATAGATTATCATGTAGGGAATATGGACATAAAAAAAGCAAAAAGAATAGAAGAACTTAGATGTGGGCCAATTACTCACTCTTGGAGACGTATATCTGAAGTTATTTGTGAAGAGTTTAAGGACGAGGACCCAGAATTATCGGGAAATCAGTTACATGGAAAATATGACTTGTGCTGGGAAGCTATGGCCTTATTACACGGGGACGGTGATGTAGGAAATGTTTCACAAGAAATAAGAGAGAAATGGGAAAGTTAATGGACAATACGTTAAGATGGAGTAAATACATATTACCAAAGGGTCGAAAGGTTTATTTAACTCAACGCCCAGACGTAGCCGAAGTTAATTCAGTGGGACAATTTGTATTGGCTAAAAGACCAGCTGTTAGATTTTGTTTTACAGATGATATTGTACCCTCTCATTTCACACACGCTGGCATACCTTGGCATTGGTTTCCGTGGGTACCTGGTAGAAATATTCCTTTGGAAAATGTATTTGCTTTTATATCTTCTATGGATTTTTATAATAAAAATAGATTATCTGAGCGATCAATATGGCTTCACTGTGACTCATCTAGCATGAGAGCCCCTACATATTTTGGGTTATATCTTCACGCCATATATCCAGATAAGGTCACGGAAATTTGTGAGGCTATGACTACCAGCGAAGGTTTTGATTTAGAATACGCTACCTATTCCAGGGCAGACACGTACGCAGATAGAAGTCTAGGAACAGATCCAGGAGTACAGGATTTGATAAAAGCTTGGAACAAGGGCGGAGAAAAAGCCGCCCATGAATTCTATATGAATTACGGAGAGTAGCGTCAACGAATTCGCTTGACTTTTGCACAGACCTATGATATGCTGAGATTATAGATTGGTAGAGAACCGATTGAAAGTGAGCAAGTAATGGAAAAAGATTATAAGTACGCTATATTTATTGGTAGATTTCAACCATTTCATAAAGCACATGAGGAAGTAGTCCAGCAAGGCCTGGAAATAGCTGATAAAGTTTTAATCTTTATTGGATCTTCTCATGCGGCCCCCACTATTAAGAACCCCTTTACATTCGAACAAAGACGAGACCTGATTAAACAGTGTTTCCCAGACAAATTCTTATACCCAGAGAGTGACATTTATACGTCTCATGACAAAATAGTAATTCTAGGTATACGAGATTACTATTACAGTGACAACATGTGGGTGGCGGACATTCAAGCCAAAACAGATCAGCATATGCAAGAGGGAGACTCGGTAGCTCTTCTAGGCAACTATAAGGATGAGAGTTCATATTACCTTAAGTACTTTCCCCAGTGGGAATTTGTGCCAACTAGAACCAAGCTATTAATGAATGCAACTGATATTAGAGTACAGTTATTTGCCAAAAGATTTAGCAAAACTTGGGACGATAAGGCACAACTGAGAGAGTCTATTGATAATTACCACACAGATCTCCCAAAACCTATATCAGAATTTTTAAAAGAATTTCAAAAGTCCACCGCATATTTGGACAGGCTAGAAGAATATAAGCACTATAAAGCTTATTGGAGCCTTGCTGAAAAATATCCATACCCCATCACCTCTATAACAGCGGACGCTGTAGTTATTTGCTCCGGGCATGTCCTGGTGATTAAAAGGAAGTTTAACCCTGGAAAAAATCTATATGCTTTACCTGGAGGTTTTATTAGACCTAAAGAGCGTATTAAAGACGCCGCTATTAGAGAGCTTAAGGAAGAAACAGGTATCAGGGTAGATAAGATTATCTTAAAGTCCAACGTGGTAGGTGACAAGGTATTTGATCACCCCAATAGAAGTCTGAGAGGTAGAGTCGTTACTCATGCCTATCATGTAAAACTTAAGGATGGTAGATTACCAGAAGTTAAAGGTAACTCGGATGCAGAGCACGCATTTTGGATGCCTTTGATGGATGTAGTAAAACGCGAGGATGAGTTCTTTGAGGACCATGCTCATATTATTAATTATTTCGTACACAAATAGTAGGCTCGTAGAGAACGGGTCGAAAGGAGAACACAATGATCACTGATAATTTATTACTATTAAGCGATAGTTATAAGGTATCCCACTATAAACAATATCCAAAAAAGACCGAAAAGGTATATTCGTATTTTGAGAGCAGGGGAGGAATGTTCCCTGAGACCGTATTCTTTGGATTGCAATATTATTTAGATACTTATCTGACTAAGCCCATCACTAGGGAAATGATTGATGAGGCAGAAGATTATTTCACAAAACATTTCGGAACGGACCAGCTTTTCTATAAAGAAGGTTGGGAGCATATCCTGAAGGAACACGACGGGTATCTGCCAGTTGTAATTAAAGCTGCGCCAGAGGGAACCGTGGTCAAGACCCACAACGTTTTGATGACCATTGAGAACACAGATCCTAAATGTTTTTGGCTAACTAATTATTTAGAAACTATTTTGTCTCAAGTCTGGTATGGAACTACCGTTGCCACTCTTTCTAGAGAGATGAAAAAATTGATCAAGGGATATCTCGAGAAAACAGGTGATCCTAATTTGGTTGATTTTAAACTTCACGACTTTGGGTTTAGAGGAGTTTCTTCCATCGAATCTGCAGGGGTTGGTGGCTGTGCTCACTTAATCAATTTCATGGGAACTGATACTCTAGCTGCTACCGTGGTTGCTAGAAAACATTATCATTGTGATATGGCGGGCTTCAGTATCCCAGCTTCTGAGCATAGTACCATTACAGCATGGGGCCAGAGCGGAGAGCTAGACGCCTACAGAAACATGATTGAACAGTATGGGGATAACCCTATATACGCGTGTGTAAGCGACTCTTACGACATATATCGAGCTTGCAAAAACTACTGGGGAGACAAACTTAAGGATGAAGTTCTAAATGCCAAGGGTACTTTGGTGATTAGACCCGATAGCGGAACTCCTCACAAAGTAGTAATAAAGTGTCTAGATATCCTAGGAGAGCAATTTGGATTTAGCATTAACGACAAAGGATTTAAAGTGTTGAACCCAAAAGTTCGAGTTATCCAAGGCGATGGCATTGACTATGAAGAGACTCGTAAGATTCTATACACCATGGAACAAAATGGTTGGAGTGCAGATAACATAGCGTTTGGCATGGGAGGCGGTTTGTTACAAAAGTTGAACCGAGATACCCAGAAATTCGCATTTAAATGTTCATCTGCAATTGTCGCAGGTCAGGAAATCGATGTTTTTAAATGTCCGATAACTGACGACGGTAAGCGCTCTAAGTCTGGTAGAATGAGTCTCATCAAAAAAGATGGAAGTTTGACCACTGTAAAAGGTTCTGACAACGAAAAAGATATCTTGACAAAAGTATACGAAAATGGTAGGATACTTAAGAGATACGAGTTCGCTGAAATCAGAGAGAGAGCCAAAATATGAAGCTAAAAGTAGGACTAGATATTCATGGGGTCATTACAGATGACCCTGATAAATACAGACTACTAGCTGAAACAATTATAAGAGGCGGAGGGGAAATTCATATCCTCTCCGGTTCTGCCATACCTAATTTAAAAAAAGAACTTGAAAAGTACAAAATCCCATTTACACATATATTTTCCATTACTACCCACCATGAGGATCTTGGAGCAAAGGTGGAGTGGATAAAGGGATTACCTTACATGGCTGACGAATTATGGGATCCCACTAAGGCCGAGTATTGTAAAAAGCATGGGGTGCATTTCATGATTGATGACAGCCCTATTTATGAGATCTTTTTTGACAAGGAAGATACTCATTACTTAAAGTTTGGAGGAAAGAAAACAGGAGGTGGCGGGTGAATTTAGTAATTGTAGTAATATGTGTAGCCTCTATAATTGGAGGTTTTGACAAAGAGCAAAAAATAATTACTTATTCTAAATGGTCTTTACCAGAAAGTTGTACGATAGAGTATAAAGTCCCTGACAGGTTGGTAATAGATTGCGCTACTGAGAAAGTTAACCTTCCAGCGTCTAAATGTTCCATAAATTATATCTCCAAAGAGGAGAAGAAATGAAAGCCAAACAAGCTCTCAAAAAATCAAAAGCTAATTGGGATATTAAGGTAGAAGTAGATTGGCATAATCTTTGCACCAAATCTGCTGAGAAATTGACGGGAATGGTAAAGGATGGGGAATTGGCCGTTGAGATAAAGTTGGCCGGACATCAGTGGGTCAATGTGTATAGGCTAAAGGATCAGGTGGAAAAAGAGGGATATAGGGTATTTCTTATTAGAGTTGAGGGTGAGGACGAAGATAAGCACTTTTTAGAGATTTCGATAGATCATTTAGATAATACTTGACATTGATGATTGGTTATGTTATAGTGATATTATGAATGACTTGATTAGACATGAAAATCATTTAAATACAATAGAACTTTTTTTGAAGAATTATACCTCGGAGAGAACTAGAGAGGCTTACATGAGGGATTTAGGTAACTTTTTTGCTTATTGGGCTTTAAAGGGATTTAGACCCTCACACCCTAATGAGTTGAGTTTAGGTCACTTTGTGGAGTACAGGGACTGTCTAATCGACAAAAGTCTATCTACAAACACGGTAAATAGAAAATTGTCTAGTGTTAAAAGTTTTATGGGATGGCTTCATAGCGAAGGGCATATTCAGATAAATCCAGTGAGTTCGCTGAAACTACCTAAGATAAGAGTCAATACTCCTACCCTCCCTTTCACAGACGAAGAAGTATTAAGGGTTTTAGAACAGCCGGAAATTAAGTTGTTTTATGGGAAGGTTCATAAACTGGTATTACTGCTCCTGTTTAATTTGGGGCTCAGACGCTCTGAGGCGGCTTCTATCAAAGTCAAAGATATTTTTGAGGCCAGAGGCCATACCGCGATTGTGGTAACCGGTAAAGGCGGAAAAACCAGGGAGATGCCTTTAAAAGAGAGTTTAAAAAATTATATTCAAGATTATATAAAAGAGCTAGGCTTGGCTCCTGAGGATTATCTAATACAGGCTAAAAAGTCGAAGCGTAATAAAAAGCCCGTTAGTGGTAATACGATTTTTCGGATTGTTAGTAGATACGCGAAAAGGGCTGGAATAGACAAAAGAGTAGGGGCACATAGCTGTAGAGCCACTGCCATATCGCATCTGTTGGAACTTGGGGAATCGCCTAGAAATGTGGCTGATTTTGCAGGGCACAGCAATATAAGTACCACAGTTGATATCTACGATAAAAAACGAAAAGGATTGGACGATTCATCGGCCTATAAAGTGAATTATGGAGAATGTTAAAAAAATGTTGAAAGTTACGGGAATAGCTCTGGGAGTGGGGATTTTAATAATAGCTCCTGGGGGACTTTTAGCTGGAATTTATTTTTTAGCCAAGCATCGGGAGAAGAGCAAAAATGTTCATAATAAAAGAGCTGGCACATCAGGAAAAACCCATACAGACAGTGATGGACGTGTGGAGTGTGCTGGACAAGAAAATATTTAATCGGTACTCTGCGCCCTTTCATGATGATGGTGGTATCGGGTTTTTTAAGCAAGATTGTATGCAGCTTTTTAAGAGCTTTTATGATAACGGCCTATTAAGTGAGACCAATTTCGAATTGGAAGTTATATTGGATATTTTAAACATTTACTTATTTAGAAAATACGGAGTTCCTTATTCTAGGTCTAAAAAGGTAGAAGTACTACCCAATTGGACCCCAGCAACTTGGAGGATATCGGCATGAAGACCTATATTAAAAAGTTAAGTCTCGAGGAGTTTGATTACTCTGTGGAAGCTAAGAGAGAGCATAAAAGCATTCTGAGACATCAGAATAGAGTAAAGAGAGCTATCAAGAATGGGTGCGACACAGTAGAAATAACTTACGAGCAAGCTAAGAAGAATTTAGACAAAAATAAAAGAACCACAATTTTAAGGACCCTTAAAACCACTTTTAGATCGATTACTTTAGAGGAGCGCAGGGGCATGTGGAACGAAGTAAAAATATTACTGGATGCCTTTGGATATGAAATCTCCTTTTCGGACCTGAGGGCTATGTATAAGATCTGGCAAGAAAAAGGGATCAAAGTAAAACAAGAAGTTGCCTAAGTATATTTTTTACTTGACAATAGCGTTTGGATCTGCTATTGTAAGGCGTAAAGGAGAAGGACATGAAATTAACAAGTAGGGGAAGATATTCTCTAAGAGCCATGTTGGACTTGGTATCCAATTTACAAGGTAATCCTGTAAGGCTCAGAGAGATCTCAAATAGACAAGGAATATCTCTTCATTACCTCGAGCAGCTTTTCAGAAGGCTTAGAACAGGCCAAGTAGTGAAAAGTGTCAGAGGACCTGGAGGAGGTTATCTTTTGGCCAAAGAGGCCAACCTAATCACTATCAAAGATATTTTAGATAGTGTAGGAGAATCCACCAGCTTCGCAGATCAAATTGACACCTCCCCAAAGCAAAAGACACAGGAGCATACGATTGTGTCTAATTTACTGGGGAATGAACTGGATACTATTGTGATCGACTTCTTGAAGTCTAAGACGCTTCAGGATTTATCAGACCAGCTTAAAAATAATACTTGACTTTATTGATCAACTGTGTTAAGCTCATATTGTAGACTTAACCAAGGAGACAAAAATGAAGGCCATAATGAGTGTTATTTTATTATTGACAACTGGATGTGCTACCAGCAGCATGACTCTTTCGGAGAGAGCTTGTGAAGGGGGACGCCTAGCCGCATACGCGGACGAGGATTTTAGCATGAGATGTCAAAAAATTGAAAGAATGATTTACGAAGGAAATACTCCGCAGGTAATAGTAAAAGAACCTGAGCGAGTTTCCAATTGGGGTGCGGGAGCATACGGTAGAAAAGTAATCAGCCGTATTAGTAAATAATGTTTTGGGTTATGGAAGTTAGGCCGGAGGGGCATCTTAAAGTATCACCGTTTGATGACTTTAGAGAGGCTGAAAGAGTAGCTAAGCGGTGTAATACTGTGGGAGATTTTAGCTATTATGTTAAAGAGGAAAAGTATGAAAAAAGAGACTGTAGAGGAGTTTTTAGCTAGAGGTGGAAAGATTCAATGCGTGAATGTTCAAAATGAACCTTCACCCACTTATATATCTAAGAGTAGAGATAAACGATATGAAGTTGTAGACTTTCGTGAGAACTGGAGATTTAACTATTTACCACCCTCTAAACTACTAACTTTAGGCTTATTGGGAAGGAGACGATAATGACTTGGTTTACTTTTGCTGTATTGGTATTTGGAGGTTACGTCATTTACAGATGGGCTTTAAAAGCTTGGAAGAAATCTGACGTGGAGAGTAGAATAGATAACACTCTATTTACAGAAGAACAACATGAAAAAGTTGAAAAATTTAAGGAAGATCATGAAAATCCAAGGAACAAAATAAAGGATATTAATAAATTCGTAAATAACAAACATAAATAGGAGGACATAGAATATGTTTACACCAAAGAAAGTCGGCATTCTTGCCGTGGTCGCGGTTGGCCTTGTGACATTATTTTCACTTTCCAGCCAGATCTTTGAAACAAATATGGAAGGATACTACCAGATCAAACAGGCGGCTGTTTCCGGGGAAATGACTGTTCGAAATGAAGCCGGTTTATATGGGCAATTGTTTGGAACGATTACCACATACCAAGTATCAGATATGTATTACTTCTCAAAGAGTAACCTTGACGGGGGACCTGGAGAAGATACTGATCCTATCAAAGTACGATTTAATGATGGTGGTACTGCAGAAATTACTGGAGCCATTAAATTTAGATTGTCTACTGTTGAAAGTCAGCAACTTAAGTTGCATAAAGATTTTAAGGGATATGCAGCTCTTAAGCAAGACTTGGTTAGACAAGTGGTAGCTGAGTCTTTGATGCAAACAGCTACTCTTATGAGAGCTGAAGAATCTTATTCAACTCGTAGATCTGAATTTACTGCAATTGCAGAGGATCAGATTAAAAAGGGAATATACTATACTGTGTCTGAAGAGCTTAAAACTAAAGATGCTGACGGTAATGAGTTTATAGAGAGATATGTAAGGTTGAAGCTGGGAGATGATGGTTTGCCATTAGTTAGAAAAATTTCTCCATTTGTTAGATACAAAATTGAGGTACTTCAATTTGTGATCAAAGATATTGATTTTGATGCTACGATTGACGCTTTGATTGCTAAGAAGAAAGAAGCTGAGCAACAAAAAGTTGTGGCCAAAGCTAATGCCGAAAAAGCAAAGCAGGATGCCATCACTGAGCGAGAGCAAGGTAACGCTCGTATTGCTAAGGCTAAAGCTGATGAGGAAGTTGAAAAGATCAAAGCCGTGACTAAGGCTAAGAAGGAATTTGAAGTTGCTGAATATAATAAACTAAAAGCACAAGAGGACGCTAAAGCTAGATTAGTTAGGCAAAAAGCGGAAGCTGATGCTAATAGGTTATTAGTTAGTGCCGGATTAACTCCTCTTGAGAGAGCTACTATCGACAAAGAAACAGCAATCGGAGTAGCCGCAGAGATCGCAAAGATTAAATTGCCTAGTACTTTCATCACTGGTGGTGGTGGAAGCGGCGGAGCAATTGACCCATTTACAGCTATTGGCTTGAATCAATTGTTGGAAATCACCGACAAGATGTCAAAGCCTAGAGGAAAGTAACACTCCACCTGAGGGCCAGTGGGTAGTCGGAGTTTAGTTTGGTTTCTCTGACTACCCCTTTTTAATATGGAAACTTTAAAATATAAAGAAGATAAAAGTTATAAAGGAGATGGGCAGAGGTTTAAGATTAGATGGGATAATCAGGAGATTAACATAACAATAGCTTCTGATTCGGATTTTACCTTAAAAGAGACCATAGCTACCTTTTTACAACTAACAGAATTTGAACTAGTACCTATGGGAGACGAGTTTGATTAAGATAATTAAAATGCAGTTTGGCTCACATGTCTATGGAACAAATGTTCCTGAGAGTGATAAAGATTATAAAGGTATTTATGTTCCTGAGCCTGAGGATATTCTTCTACAAAGAACAAGAGAGACCTATCAACAAGTTACCAAAAAAGATAAAGATGCAAAGAACACCAAAGATGATGTAGACATCGAGATTTTTAGTTTTCAACAATATTTTAAACTTTTACTGCAAGGACAAACCGGAGCGCTGGACATGCTCTTTACTCCAGAGAAATTTTGGTTACCCAAAGAGTGTGGAGACTTATGGACTTGGAGAGAAATCAGGGAAAATAAAGACAAGTTCTTACACTCAGGAGTTGCTAGTTTTGTAGGTTATTGTAAAACGCAAGCCAATAAATATGGGATTAAAGGTTCTAGGATGGGAGCTATAGAGGATACTTTAGGATACTTAAAAGATAATGCAAAAGATCTTAATGCTCGGATGCGAGACGTATTTGACATAGATACTCTTAAAAAGTATTCAGAAGGTAGAGAACATGTAGACGTGGTTACTATTATTAACGGGCCAACTCAACAGTTAAACTATTATTTTGAGGTAATTGGAAAGAAATTTGAGATGGGCGTGAAGGTTAAAGTTGTTACGGATCGATTGGAAAAGATTTATGATGAATACGGGGAGAGAGCTAAATTAGCTAAGAAGAACCAAGGAGTTGATTGGAAAGCCCTGATGCATGCCGTGAGGGTTAAGAGTGAGGCTTTGGAGTTACTTAGTACTGGTAATATTACCTTCCCAAGACCTGAGAAAGATTTACTTCTAAAGATTAGAAAAGCTGAGATGGACTACAGTGAAGTGGCCAATATCATCGAAGAAGGTTTAATTGAGGTGCAAGAGGCTCAAGAGAAGTCCATATTACCCAAAGAGCCAAATAGGGAGTTTGTAGAAGATTTAATACTAGACATGCACGTAGCAAGGGTACATAAATTCGTACTAGATTACAAAGGAAGTCAAAATGAATAAATGGACGTTTGGTTTAATTTTATTGGGATTATTAGCTTTAGTGGGGTGCAGTGATGAATCTGAAAGTACAACATCACTAGCTGAAGTTACTGTTGAAGTTGAGAATAAAATAACCTCTAAATATAAAATGAACTGCGAAGAAGTAGTTAATAACGTTTATAGATGTATCAACCAGGAAGCAATTTGTTACGGATTTTCTGGCGGAGGAATTACTTGTAAATTCAAAAAAGGAGGGAATTGTGAAGCTGGTAATTGCAGGCTCCCGGAATATGGAGATTGATGAGTATTTGATTAGTGATCTTTGTAGGCATTTACTTCCAGAGGACCCTACGGAGATTGTATCAGGTGCATCGGGTAACGTAGATAAGAGTGGAGAAGACTTCGCGCGTATGAAGGAGTTACGCATTGAGCAGTTTGATGCTGATTGGTATAATTACGGTAAAGCAGCGGGACCTAAAAGAAATAGAGAAATGGCCCAGTACGCTGATGCCCTACTCCTTATTTGGGATGGACAATCAAGAGGCAGCGCTAGTATGAAAAAAGAAATGTTGGCAACAGGTAAGCCTGTATTTGAGGTAATTTTGAGAAACTATTTGACTAACCGCGGCTAATATGCTACGGTGAAAGGGACTGAAAATTTTTCCTGAGGAATTGACGTGGGTGCTAAGAACGAACAAAAGTTCCAATACAAAGGCTACAACGTCACTCAGACTCAAACAAGAGAAGGTGATAGGGTTTATTATGCTTATAGTATAGGCAATCAGACTTGTACTAATATAAAAGAGCTTGAAATCATGGTAGCAAGACTTAATAATCTGAAAGCAGGTGCCCCTATCATGCCGACTAAAGTTCACAAGGATAAGAAGAAGTATACTAGGAAGGCGAAGCATAAAACGAGAGAGGAAGAATAATGTTATGGGGATTTTTGACTTTATTGGGGATTTTGTTATACGCTTTTATCGGGGGTTTGGTTCATGGAGCATACGATTTATTACATGGGGAGGCGACAGGATACGACACAACGCCAAGAGCCTTTTTCACAAGAGTGTTTTGGCCGTTAGCAACTCTAGTAATAGTAACCAAGATAGCGCAGCTTATGATCACAGCCTGGAACGGGGGCACTCTAACGTCATTGAGAGAAAAATTCAAGAAGAGACTAAGAAAATTTTGGAACAGCGAAACAAAGACGCCAATTGGAAAGTAGATCTAATAACGGCTGATAAATTACGATGCACGGTGGATATGACCTTTCCTGGAGATAACCCTTTTAATTTTATTAGAAGAGGTTATTTGATCGGAGGTGCTTGGGCAGTTAGTACTTATGATAAAAAAACAGATATTCCCCGTACCTCCGTTGATAAAGGTGAGAGGGTTTATAAACTCCACTCGGGAAGTGCCGCACGAAGAACTTTGATTTATGAAGAAATAACATCAGAGGAGTTGAGAACCCAAACTTGGGATGAGTTCATGAGCGGAGTAAAAGGATGATTGGGTGGATTATCTTTGGAATTTTAAGTTATTTGAGCATAGGAATACTAGCTATAGCGATTGGTAAAGCTTACGATCCTAAATGGGACGATGACAAAGAGTGCGTGGAATTATTTTTATTTGGATGGCCTTTATTGCTTTTTATAATCATAGGTTTTGGAATACGGAAGGGATTAACTATTTTAACTGATTATTTGGGTAAGTACTTTAGAAAATCCTATGAGGAATATAAGAAAGGGCAAGATGAATCTGGAGACGTATGAAATGGTGAATGAATATTGCTCGTTTTGTGGGATGAGAGACGCTGATTGCGATTGTGAGGATTAACATGTTATCATGGGGTTATGGATTTCTTTCTAATGGCTCTGTTATGTGCGAACCTAACATTCGGGAGACCGGCTGAAGAACGACTGGCTTGTAACAAGGCGTCAGAAGCAGCGTCTATAGAAATAGGACTAAGGAAAGAGTCCAAGAAGTTAGAAAAATTTGCATCTAAGACCGTTAAGGAGAATTTAGGTAAAGCTGTAATAGTAGGTCTTGGAATTGTTTATACTTACGAGAGAACTGGGAAATTATCTTACACTTTCAAATCGGATCACATATCTGATTTAATAAGTGCGGAAGCGGGAAAGGATGAGGGTCGGATAAGTTTTACCTGGTTATTTTAAGGGGAAGACATGAAATGGATGATAGTAGCCATGATGATGACTTTGGGGAGTTTTAGCTACTTTATATATACTGATATACAACACATGAAGTTTTGTCGATCCGAAGAGGTCGCAACTGTGGGAGAATGCCTAAAAGAAGGTAAAGTGCGCGTGTTTACATGCTATTTAAAATCTATAGGGGTTTACTTTAGGTGTAGGGCAGGAGAAGAATATGAATATCTTCGGTAAGTATGTGATGCTCAGTTTTTGTTTACACCTTGCTTTATTCACTATTCCTATGTTATTTGGGGCAGAAAGTCAAAGAGGATTCATGGGGTTAAGTCTTACCCCGTCTTATGATCTAGGGGGTCCAACAGCGCCGGAACCATTCATTGAAATAGATACCAGCAGAATTATAGACAAGATACCCGCTAGCATGACTGAAGGAGTGGGGGAAGAGAAAGATTGTGAGGACTGGTTCGGAGGAGTTGGGATAACTCACTCGTTTAGAGAAATTATAAAAGTTAATAAAGGTTACCCTGCAGAAAAAGCAGGAGTAAAGGTGGGAGACATAATTTTGAATGAAGAAGAGCTTAGAGGGGAAGTTGGGACAGAAGTTACGATGCTAATCATAAGAGATGGAGATCCCCTGGAGTTTACCTTCGAGCGCGGGAAAATCTGCACGGAGGATACGTAGATGCAGATGAAGTGTAAAATAAAAGATTGCGGCGGTTATGTTGATCTTGGCCATAATTCGGAAGGTCGTGGGTATCTAACATTAGCTGGGAAGACTATTCATTGTGAGGGTTGTATAAGAGATTATTTTGTAGATAGGGTGGAAGTCTATCCTGCGGCTAAAAATATGAAAGAAATTATAGTAGAAGGAACATTTCTTGATGGCACTGATAAAACACCCTACCCTAGTAGGTTTTCTCATAAGTTTTTTTTGGGGATTCCAGAAGAGGTTAAAATAGTTGATGGGATAGAAGATTTTGGGTTAGATGAAGAAGGATGTGCTTGCAACGCTCCGCCATACATGCCTCCTTGTGGGTATTGTACTAGGCCAATGGAAAAAGATGAATGTACTTGTGATTTTAATTTAATATTAAGATCTGGTTGCCAGTGCGGAGGAGAATAATGGATCCAGTAAGTTTAATTATAGATGGTTGGATGGATGATACTCATGGTATTCATTACTATCACAAAGATGATCCTTTTGGCAGACACCAAAGTGAAGGATTTGGGGACTCTCCTCATCACAGTTTTGCGTTTTGGAGTGCTTTGATGTTAAGTGGTAAGTTTTCATTCGGATCGTCACTTAATGTTGAAAAATTTATAGAGCTTAGGGAAAAACCCGACCGAATGATCAGACATCCTAGAGGAGGAGACAGTTACGAGAACTGGCACATATGGGGGAAAGATCAGTGTGATTTTGCTATATTTGGTATAAATCACGTAATGGGTAGTGCTAAAGCTGAAAAGATCTACAAAATAGTAAAAGGTTCTCGTCCTTGGTATGAATTCTTTTTTCCTAACTACACAGTACACTTTGCCCGTAGTTATATGAAAAAGCAATGTTTCTTACTAAGACTTTTAGGAGACTTTGCCAACCTAGTGGGATGCTTTTTATACAAGTGGAAATGGGGAGATGACCAGGTGAAGAGTCTTACCTTTAGATATATAGTAGCAAAAGAGAGATATCCAACATTTCTGAATAAATGGGTTGGGAAATTCATATTTAAGTACTTGACTCCTCAGATCGCTTTTTATGATTATTTCACTTACAAACATAACCCCTCGGCTGACAACCCGCCGCCTATTCATCTAGTGTGGTTACCAATACTTAAAAAGTATGAAAAGGAATTATAATGGCTCAAAGTAAACTAGATCCAGAAGATTTAGTTAAATACGCAGATGATGCCCTGGAGCAAGCGGAAGTTTATATGGATGTTGCTATTGACTATTATAAAAAGGGAGTGATGTTCTTTAGGTTTTCAATATTCTTTTGTTTAGTAGGTATGGTATGTTTAATTTTTTCAATGTAGGAGGAAAGATGGAAAAAACTTTATGCATAGTGAAGCCGGATGCCTTTGAGTATATAGGGTCAATTTGGAACATATTAACCTTGAAGGAGCTTCAACCTATCAGAGCTAAGATTTTGTACCCAAATGAGTGGTCTCCCAAGAAGTTTTACAAAGAGCACGAAGAAGAAGAGTTTTTTCCTGGTTTGATAGAATTTATGGAAAGTGGACCCATACTTGTGATGGTTTTAGAGGGTACGAACGCAATTAATAGATATCGAGTTTTAATGGGAGATACTGACCCGGCAAAAGCAAAGAGGCTGACTATAAGGGCTACATTTGGATTAAATTGTCCGAGCAACGCGGTTCACGGGAGCGACTCAACTGAATCAGCTAAAAGGGAGATTGAGTTCTTTTTTGGGAGAGAAGGATGAAAATTTTAACAATTAGAGTGTTGACGTATTTAATTTACTTTTTTGTATTTATTTTTGTACCGCTTTGCGTGGCACTACCTTTAATGACAATGATGGAGGGGAATTAGTATGGGAAAGAAAGAAGAATGGTCTCCAATAGATGTGGGATTTAAAACTCCAACATTTACAGAAGTTCAAGAAAGTATTATGAAAGCGTTGGAGGAAGCCTGTAAAATTAGTAAGGGGAGTGTTATGCACGGTCTTGAGGGCCAATTAGATATGATACATGACATGGTTATAGTTGAACCTCAAAAAATAATACTAGGAGATTTATGGAGTAACGAGATGCTTAGCGAACCAACTGAGGTAAACTTTTCAGAGGGGTACGGTAAGGGCGAATGAAAAACCTTATAAAAGAATTAGAAACTTTTCAAACAAGAGCTTACATAACTCTTAGATCAGAAAGAAAAGCTAGAAAAATTAGTCAGGAAGTTTTAGCAATTAAGGCTGGAATCCATAGAGCAAATCTAAGCGCTATTGAGTCTGGTAGTAGAAAAACAAGTGTAGAAATGTTTTTAAAATTATTCAAAGCTCTGGAAGAATTATGAGTTTTTTATTTAAATTCATATTAGTGACTGTCGGATACTTTCTATTTGACCTTTTTTACGTATTTTATACTAGGCGAGTAGTGGAAGGCAGGGGATATCGAGCAGGCGCGTGGGCGAGTTCCATGGCACTGATTAGCTCAATAATGGTTCTGATTTGGGTGCATGAGCCTAGATTAATACCCGCAGCGATGTTGGGATCTTTTATAGGAACCGTGATGGCGGTTAGGTTGGATAGACCTCCAAAGTTAAGGCCTCTTCCGATACCACAAAGAATTTATGATGAACTACCACCAGATGAGGATGATCAATGAAGGATTTAATGAAACGTATGTTAAAGCCGACTATGACCCTTAAAGAGATGATAGCTGGAAATTCAAATTTTCAGTTTTATAGAGACGGTTCTTTATGGTATCGTACCGAAGTTGGGGGATTTGCATTTCCAGTTCCAATTGAGGATATTGGTAATGCTACTTTTAGTAGTACAGAAAAATCAATTCATCTTATGAGGTACATCAGAAAATGGATTGCTATATTGGAGGGTAAGTAATGAAATTATTATTATTATCAATCTTAATAACTTTCGGAGGCGGGATAGGTTACGTAACTTATAAAAACGGAGTTACGAAAGAAAAACTTATAAGGTGTAGTATTACGTGTAAAAAGCAGGGATTCTCAAGGTTCCGGTATTACATAGATGATTTTATGGGAGTATGTAAATGTTTCCCTTGATATTAGCATTTGTGTTAGCAGGTTGTTCGACTCCGCAAGTTAAACAACTTTCTTGTCCTGAGCCAAGAAGATTTAACCAATCTCAATATAAATGGAATAGTAGTGATGAAGAAATCTTAAGTTTTAACGTTAAGTATAGCAGGTGCGAAGCAAATCAATCTGAGTTACCGTGCGTGATAGCTTTGCATAAAATAGGATTTAATGACTATTACGTAGAGTGCGGAGCAAAGAGATGAGCGATTTAGTTGGGAAAAGAGTTTTAGAGCTTCAGGACATTATAATGAAAGCCGAAAACAAACTAGCTGAGATTAGAGCAAAATGTACCCATCCTACTTACCATGTAGCCCTTTGGTCTTGGAGGATAGGAAATATAGAACCCAGTCGTATATGCAGTATTTGTCAACACGCCATCCCAGGCATAACAGAAGAAGAGACTAAAAGTGTGGACTGGGTTGGAAATAAGGATTTTGATTACGAGAATGAAGAAATAATATTACCAACATGTCGGGCTGATATATGTGGAGACGAAGAATGAGATTTGAAATATACCCAACCCACGAAAGTGCAACTGAGGCTTTCAGAGAGTTTGTATCTGAGAATTTGTTTAAATCTAATATGAATGAAGGCAGCTTAACGGTCACCACTCCCACTGAAAAGATAAAGTACTTAGATGGAGGAAATCTAAAATATAGTTTACTTGGCTTTGTGCTGTATGGAACCCAACCCTCAAGTATTAATTTTAATTTTGTACCCACTAACGAGGATTGGACCCTAGCTGTTACCCAGATGCTTCATCTTGGTACAAAGCCAACTCTTTACGGTAATAAGTGGGATCCTGAGAAGATTTTGAAAGGGAAGAGGAAATGATGGATAATTTTAGTGATTGGTTTAATGCACTTTTAATGGTAAACGGTTCCCATGGTGAATTCGGATTAGAGTATCCGATGGGGTCTTGTTGTTACCGGGATATTTTAAGAGATCCCAAGGTTAAAGAGGCTTTAGAAGATGCTTGGCAAAGAATTATAGTGAATGGTGAGAGTCCGGGAGAAGAATAATGGAATGGTTAGTTTGGGTTATTTTAGGTTGGATTATATTTAGAGGCAGTCCATTCTTTTGGGATTATGACGAAAAAAGAATATACGATGAGACTGTAAAGGACGTTAAATGGAACAAAAGAGGCCAATGATAAGAAGCGGAGGGTATATATCCGTTTCAAAAGAAGATTTCTTAAAGACCAACTGGGATAAGATACAAAGGATAGTAAAAATGAAAGATGAAAAAAATGCAGAACAGTTTCAAGAAGACATAACCGCAGGTTGGCAGCACGAGTATTATGATGACACGGGAGGAAGATCTCACAATACGGCAGTGGACCTACTCGATTGGGAAAGTTTTAAAAGCAGCGACTTACAAGGTAGGAAAGTCGAGCACATTAAAAGTTCCAGGTTAGTTACGGTACCAGAAATGAAAGCTCTTTATAAATTTATTAAAGGGGTTGATCAAATTAGGATTGAGGCTTTAAATCTTGAAATAGAGTTGTGGAAATTTAAATACGAAAGGATGAAAAAAGTCCTTAAGTATTATGCTGCTAAAATTAATTGGATTGAAGAATCAAAAGACGGTTATATGTGGACCGACAAAATTCTTATAAATGATGATGATTTGGAAAAATTTCCTATTTCTGTTGATTTGCATGGAAAAGAATATTCAGGGCATCAGGAGATAGGGGGTAAAAGGGCCAGAGATTTACTTCAGGAGCTGGATACAGGACCAGAAGAAGAGGATGGACCTTGGGCACCAGGATGGGAAGAGAGATCAGGAAAATGACGGTGTATCTGCTAATAATGGCCCTTGCAAGTGGATTTATTGGTCAAAATAAGTCAGTTGTTCATGCTGTGTATTCTTCCGCTGAAAAGTGTCTAAAAGCTCAAAAAAAATACAGAGAACAATTTCCAAAACGAGGTTATGTAGTTGAGCAAAGTAGATGTACAGCAAAGGAAGTGGAATGATTGATTGGGTAAAAGATTTAGAAGAAAAAACGAAAGCTGCATTGGGAAAATGCGAGTGTAGGCCTCCTTGGAACTATTATTGCTCAAGATGCAAAGCTCGTTTAGGCATGGACAGTTATGAAACAATTCTGAAGTTAATTGGAGTGGTGAGGAGGCTTGATGAAGCACTCAAAACTTGGGAGGATTAATGAAAATCTTAGAAGACTACAAGAAGGCGAATGAAGCAAAATGGAACGGTGATCCTTTTCCAGTTGATGCTTTTCGTAAAAGAGAAGCTGCTTTGATAGAAGCCTTTGAAGAAGCAGTATATTATGTGGAGTGCTATTGTACAATGTGGGGAGAGAGTGTGTGTTCAAGATGTAAAATTGAAAAAATTCTAAAAGAGGGGTTGGAATGATGCCTAAATTTGAAATGAACGAAAAAGTGTTGTATGAAGTCTCTACTGCCGCAAATGATCACATACAGCTGTCAGAGGTGCTGGTATTTACAATAGTGGGTATACGCAGAACAAGCTCATCTACCCATGTGGAATATTTATATGATTTGTCTCGAGACCCTCCACTTCCTTATCATAGTGGTAGGATTGATTTTGAGAGGATCCCAGAAAAGAGTATCGAGAAATTAAAGGAAAAGGAATGAAAGATCTATCAAAAAAACAATTAGAAAACCTAACGGCTAAAATGTTCGAAAAGCAGTACGACTATAATCCTTATTCCGTCACTGGTGAGGATCATCTGGACAAGCCGTGGTGTAAAGGTTTTAAGAGTGGTTTTATGTCCGGTGTAGAATTAGATGTTTTAAAGGAGCATCCCTTGGTGAAGGAATTAATTAGATTGCTTGAGGACTACCAAGAGTATGGAAGTTTGTTTGAGCCTCATGTTGAAGCGGCGCTCAAGGTTTGGGAGGAATGATGGGTACTGAAGATAATGAAGATTATAAATATGCTGTAGAAAATGCGGTAGTTTTATTTAAGCAAATACTGGAAGATGCTAAGAATTATGGAAAAGTTACCCCAGATAGTATATTTGATATTAAATTATATATAAAAGGTGTTGAAGAGTATAAAAAGGAGAAAAAAGATGAGGTGGTGGATTGATTTAATGCTGGTGAGTGGATTATTTGCACTTTTATACGCAACAACCGGGAACCTTGGAGTGGCTTTAATTTTTTTAGTTTTACTATTATAGGGAGGGATAATGGCAGTTAGAAAATGTCAACATTGTGGGCAATATGAGGCAGGAGCAGTGTATCCATGTAATTCCACTGGAGGACACGTTTGGAGCATAGTTGTGTGGGGATCTGAGAGTTATCGAGAAGGATCTTTTTGCGCTAGCATGATGGGCTACTCGGAACAAGAGTTTAAAGAAATCATGAGTAAAGTGACTTTTGACATTAATCTGTTGAAATTGGAGGAATAAATGAAAATTTACGTTGCGTCTAGCTGGAGAAATCAATATCAACCTAAAGTAGTTAAGGAGTTAGAGGCTAATGGCCATGAAGTTTATGATTTCAAAGATCCCGATGCTGGATTTCATTGGTCTTCAATTGATCCTGATTGGAAATCTTGGACTCCTCAGGAATACGTAGAAGGCTTAAAACATCCTTTAGCTAAAAGAGGGTTTGATACTGATTTCGCAGCTATGTGTTGGGCAGACATATTTGTGGGAGTTCAACCTTTTGGAAGAAGTGCCTCTTTAGAGATGGGTTGGGCAGCAGGACAAGGAAAGAAAACTATTCTTTTACTTGATAACGGTGAGCCTGAGTTAATGGTTAAAATGCTAGATTATATTTGTACTGATATGAACCAAGTTTTGGAAATTCTTAAAGGAATTAAAGAATAATGGCTAAAGATGAATGTCCAGATTGTATAGAATGTGGCGAGTCCTTGGGGCCTTCTGGGGCTATTGTAGAAGGGGGTTCCTATATGTGTTCGGATTGTTTTAATTTTAACTATCCTGAGAAAGATAAGGAGGAATAATGGAAATATTTAAAAGATTCAAACTACAACACGAAGAAAGTTCTAAAGTACTTAAAGAAAATATTGATTTTGGTGAGTTATTAGGGTCAAAGATTCCAAATGGATATTGTTTATTTTTTAATCATTACGTTTTAAGCGGTTATATCAGCAAAGATAGATACCAAGACGGTAAACCAAATTTTAACGTACCATGTGTTCATTTTGAGGAAGAAGACCTGAGCCTGTTAAGGTCGAAAAAGGATATTGAAAAATTTATTAAATCGACAATAACTATTATTGACCAAAAAGATAGGGATTGGTACAAATAATGGCCTGGTATCACGTGGGAAATTGTAGTTGTCCCATAGGCTGTTGTTGTTGTGGAGATCCCAAAAGAATAGACGCATATTTATACTATGATCCGATAAAGAGGGAGCTATTTGAATCAAAGTGGGATAAATCTATGGCCAAGTTTTGTAAGAAGTATAGAAATCAATTTATACCTGAATTTCATAGAGATGTTTATTATTATATAGGCCTTATAGACACTATTTGGATTAATGGGGGGATCAGATGAGAAAATTGGAAATGTTCTTGACCAAATGGGTTATGAAAAGAATCCTTGTAAGTATGGATCAATGGTTACGTTGGAAATGTACTATTAACGGTACTCCTTACTACATTGAGTTCACCATGCGAGATGACGGTCATGGGTGGGTTGATTTGGGAGAACTGGAATGAATAAAAGAGAAATGATGGAAATATGTCAAGAAAAACAAGGAGAGGCTACCGAATCCTTTTGGGATACCTACACTCAAGAGTTTAACTGGCGTGATAGTGACAAAAAGGTTTATGGAACAGCCTTTGAAGATGGGATGCTCTATGCCTGTATGGTGCTATCTAAATCAGATGGAGAAGGTAAATAATGAAAATACTCAATATGCCCATTATGAAAAGCTATTCTAGGAAGGATAAGGAAAAATACAAGAATATTCCTGATTCTATACCAATGTCTATAATGGAATCACATGAGCCTCGTGCAATTGAAAATCATGGACAAACGTTACAAAGACTTGCTGAGAGGGGCGGATTAGCGCCTGAAGAAGCTTATTGTATTTTAAAGAATTTAAATTTAAGAGTAATTTATAATGGAAAGTTAAATCTCAAAAAGGTTGAACTATTCTTAAGAAAGGTGGTTGGTTTAAATGACTGATTCTGAGAAAACACAGCTTGAGGAGATTAGAGCTTGGCTAGAAGTTGAATTTACACAATCCTGGTCTGAGACTAAACGTTATAGATCATTAGATTTTCTCGTCACTTTGGCGGATAGGCTTGAAGCCAAGGTTAAAAACCAGAGGCAAATAATTGATACCATAAATAATACAGCCAATAGGTACGAAGAATATATAGAACTTTTGAAAAAGAAGGCTCAAGTTCTAGTAGAAGCTTTAGAAGTAATCAGTGAGTATTCCCCAGCAATAAATCCACATCAAGTTGCTCGTGCGGCTTTAGAGTTATTGAAGAAGAGGTTTAAATGACCCCTTTTGTAGTAAAGTTCATTGTGTTAGGGATAGTGGTGACCTGGTGTCTTATAGTTGTCCTAGTTCTTTTGCACGGCCTATTTGAGCGGCTTAATAACCTGAGGAAGAAATAATGGAAGAATGGGTATCTCTTGATAAGTTGTGGGAACAACACGGCCCGTTGTTTTCTGTAAACCATAAAGGATCGCCAAACACAGTTCGCGAGGTAACAGGTAAAATTCAACCTGATAATGAGCTGTTTTCTGAAGGGTGTTACTGGATGGGCGGTAGATTAATCCAAAGAAAGGATTGCATTGAGGACTCTTGGAGGATTAGCAAATGACCCTCATTGATATGCTAGCTTATGCGATAGGGTATTTCTCAATAGGGTATTATCTTACTAAGGGAGTGTTTAACCTCTTTTACAGCCTATTTAAGTGGCTTAAGACCTTCAAGAAGGGTAGTGCTAGGGATGAAACTAGCACGTCTAATAAGGGCATGCCAGAACCTTACGGGGCATATGGGGTACCAGACCCCGAAAACAAGGACAAAGAGCCCTAATTGACCATAACACTCCAAAACATCTCAATAACTTATAATATATTTTGAAATACGGCATTTAGCCTCAATAGGGGGTACCTTGCTAGGTGAAAATAGGGGGTATGCCTAGGCTAGTCGTAATTGACTGAATACGTCAACTATATGTATTAAGGGTAAAGTTGTGAGTGTTCTCTGGGTACCACCATAGGGATTAATCACTGCATGGGCACCTCCCCCCCTGGTTACCCTATACATACTAGGGGGTTACGAGGTATGATATCCACTAGCAGATGAGTCATAATGTATATTATCGCATACATAGCGCCTAGTAATACCATTGAGTGATGTATATAGATATATAG
>SDBT01000108.1_pt1 | contig 103753 bp, 101 predicted proteins | sample 2277101 | NCBI WGS metagenome assembly SDBT01 (sample SAMN10404973, study PRJNA504765) | marine sediment metagenome | isolation source: marine sediment core GS10_PC15, 103 cmbsf | place: Arctic Ocean: Southern Knipovich Ridge | collected 2010
CACGGGATCGGGAGTCCAGTCATAAGACAGCGTACCCAGATCACCGGGGTTGTTGACCGTCACGGTGGCCGAGGCCAGCAGGCTGTCACAAGTCAGATCATCACCGGCGCAGGTCAGATCCGGGGTAGCGATGTCCTGAGTAATAACTGCCTCACACGAATCTTTGCAGTCGGTGTCCAGATCGGTGACGACTACTTTCTTGGTACCCGGCGCGTTATAGCGGGCATGGGCAGTCCCCTGGCCGCTCACGGGAGCCGGGCTCCACACGTACGACAGCGTACCCAGGTCACCGGGATTGTTGACCGTCACGGTTGCCGAGGCCAGGGTGCTGTCACAAGTCAGATCATCACCTTCACAGGTCAGATCCGGTATATCGACGTCTTGAGTAATAACTGCCTCACAGGAATCTTTGCAGCCGGAATCCAGATCGGTGACGACTACTTTCTTGGTTCCCGGTGCGTTGTAGCGGGCATGGTTAGTCCCCTGACCGCTCACGGGCTCCGGGCTCCACGCGTACGACAGCGTTCCCAGCTCACCGGGGTTGTTGACCGTCACGGTGGCCGAGGCCTCCAGGCTGTCACAAGTCAGATCATCACCGGTGCAGGTCAGATCCGGGTTAGGACTCACCACCAGGATCACCGAGTCTTCCCCGCAGCAGAAGTCGCCCGGACAGCCTGCAGTGCTGTCACAGGCCTCAACTATCACGATAACGCTGTCACCGGCACTTACACCGGGATTAACATAGTACACTACTGAGTCTAGCGTGTTGTCGCCGACAATCGTACCATTGATGACCGTCCATAGCCAGGTATTGGCACCAGAGGTCTCCCGGCAGACATAGGTGAAGCTTATATCGGCGCAAAGCGCATCGCTGTCACAGACGATAGACGCATCCGGCGGCAAACAGATAACGCCGGTCTGGATACTGCGGTCCTGATTGGCCCCACCGCCATCATCGAAATCTATGGCTCTCATGTGGTAGGGTGCGCCGCTGACTGAAGCAGAACCGTTGCCAGCTCCCCAGGTGTCATCAGTTCCCTGAGCCATATGGCCGCCCCAGTACAAGCCAATGCTGTGAGTGGAGTCACTCGGGAAGTCCGGCGTGAAGTAGACTTTGAGGTTTAGTTTGCGGTTACTGGAGGTTCCCGTAAAGTAGTATTTGCCTATAGAATCAAAGGTGGCATTGTAGGCCTTTATATAACGAAGGCTATCGGGCTGAACAACGAAGTCAGCATTGACCGAGTCAAAAAAGTCGGGTGGGATGAGTCCCGAATAGTAGGCTTCATCGGTCGGGTCAGGGAACATCATTGAGTCGCTTATGGCTCCACAATCTGAAGGGGGTGAAGTACCGACCGAGCCACATGGGCCATCAGCTCCATCAGGAGGACTATCATAGATAGGCCCGCTTTCAGTGGCATCATAACTGGCCGGGTAGTCATAGGCATGGATACCAGCTTTGGTCCACTCCATCGAGATAGTAAAGAAGTGGAAGGTATCAGCAGGAGCCTTCGTCACGAAGTAGCGGAAGGGAACCTTATCCCCTTCGGCGTAGCAAGAATTGTTGCCATTGATGTTGCCATTTGCCCACTTGGGCGCCGTAGTGGTTGTACCGTTGTGCAACTGGTCAAGGTTTGTCCCAATGGCGAAAATGACCGGTGTATCATCAGATGAATTCTCGTTGATGTCACCGCTACCTTCAGCTGCGTGGGCAGGAGTTCCAAAGGCAAGAGCCCAGCAAACAATAGATAGCAATAGAACAAGAGCTGTCCTGCTGCCTGCGATCGGGAAATGCAATTTACCTAACATCATGCGATCCTCACAATGGTTATATATTAATAATATCTATATTTCGCGTTACATTTTAACCTGTGTCAAAGCCAAACCAATCTCGATCATTATATGACCGGTATGATACAACTTGCGTTTTTCTACGGCGAGTATCCCTTTGCCCTGGCAATCACCACTTATATTACTCCTCAAATACCTAACATCCTGTCCGAAAAACCGGACTTTACTTGTCTAAGACCACCAGCGATAGTACACGTAACTCTGCGGCCTCGACAGGCTATTATTACTAATAATAAATGTAAGAAATCGTTACTGATAAGTCAAGCGAAAAATGGCTTGTTTTCGATCATTTTTGGTTTTTTGTCAAACTAACGAGGACGTGAATAGAGCTAAATTACTCCTCATTTTCAGGCTAAATGTGGGCGATCAGCCCCGGCAGGCGATTTCGTTGCAATTCTTGTGCTCGGCCGGACCCAGCTTTTTGCCCACAGAATGCAACCCGACGGAGTGTTTTAACCTCTTGCGACGCAATGAGAACGACGAGTTTTGACGGCTGCCGGTTCAGAGAAAATTGCTCTGTTCCATCGAGCCTCGTTTTAAGCCTGCTGAGAGTATAACCCGATGGCCGAAGCGCTCTTACGTTCAAAAGAGGGCCGAGACCGACAACCCCAAGATCAGAGAGTTCTATCGCTGGCTGGAATTCTGACTGTTTCCAACGCCGCGCAGCGGCGGGCTTTATGTCCGCCAGCTATTGGCGGGAGACAAGCCCCCGCTCTACGCGAGCTCCGGTTTCCATCTTTTGTCACAGCCTGAAACTGTTCAGGTCTGTTTTTGCTTGGGTGGGTTGGGATTTGCCTTGATCGCTCTTTACTCTGTTATTCCCTCCCCCTATATTTCAAGCATAATGCTATTTTTGAGTTGTCATGATGCGAATAGGAGATGGGCATAGGGAAACAGCGAAAGGCCGCCCCCTTCGACTCCCAGGCTGTGTCGCAATCCATTCGTTCGGTCGGGTCTTGGCTCGTCTACCGATGAGGTGTGACCCGACCGGAAAGCCACTTGGGTGCTGGGCAAGCGCTTGGGCAATGCTCGTCAGGTCACACCTCCGACTTCGTCGGCGGCAAGACCTGACGAAACCTATTTATGACACAGCCTGTTCGCTCAGGGTGACTTGACGCTCGAAACAATGAGATTTTAGGTTATGTCATGCTGAGCGGAGTCGAAGCATGACGCAATATGACTTACGACAACTAAAAACGATATAATCTAACTTTGAGAATAGGAGAAATATCCATGACCCCATTTGAGTATCTCAAACGGACCGAAAAGAAGCGAATCCAGGACCTGTTTAAGTTCTTAAGCTTCCCCTCAGTATCTGCCAAATCTGAGAACAAGAAAGACGTGGCGGAGTGTGCCCGATGGTTAAGTGACCACCTCAAAGAGATCGGTTTCAAATCCAAGATTATGCCCACCGGCGGTCATCCAGTCGTTTACGCCGAATATGTTTCCGATAAAAAGGCGCCGACGGCGCTGTACTACGGACACTACGACGTGCAGCCGCCGGAGCCGCTCGATCTCTGGGAATCCCCTCCCTTTGAGCCGGAGATCCGCAAGGGCTACATTCATGCTCGCGGGGCAAGCGATGACAAAGGGCAGACGTTTGCGCAGATCAAAGGCCTGCAAGCGGTTCTTGAAGCCACCGGCTCTCTGCCGATAAATGTGAAGCTGCTTATTGAAGGGGAAGAGGAAGCCGGCTTGGATAATCTAACGGCGTTTATTAAGAAGAACAGGAAAATGCTCAAAGCCGACATCGCAGTCGTCTCTGACACGGCGCAGTTCAGCAAGAAACTGCCGGCGGTGACATTTGGTCTGCGCGGTATTGCTTTCGTTGAAGTCTTTGTTTACGGGCCGAATCGCGATGTCCATTCCGGCGGCTTTGGGGGCGCTATCGCCAACCCGATTAACGTTCTGTGCGCCATGGTGGGGCAGCTTCATGACAAGAACGGAAAAATTGCCATCCCGGGGTTCTATAAGAAGGTGAAGCCCATCAACAAGTGGGAGAAGCAACAGTTCAAGAAGCTCCCTTACAGCGAAGCCGCATACAAGAAGTCCCTGGGGATACCGGCTCTGCACGGCGAGAAGGGCTTTACAACTCTTGAGCGGGCGTGGGCGCGCCCCACGCTGGACGTCAACGGCATCACCGGCGGTTACCAGGGGGAGGGAGCCAAAACGATAATTCCGGCGATGGCCTCTTGTAAAATCACCATGCGGCTGGTGCCGGAGATGGACCCGAAAGATGTCTGCAATAAGCTTGAGAAGTATCTGCTGAAAATCGCTCCCAAGTCGGTTCGTGTCAAAGCGGTCAAGTACGGCGGCGCCAGGGCGGTGGTGGTGCCAACCGATGGCCCCTGGCTGGAAGCGGCCGGCCGGGCTATCAAGGCCGGGTTCGGGGAAACTCCCGTCTTCATGAGAGAGGGTGGATCGATACCGGTCGTGGCTGATTTTAAGTCAATGCTCGGTCTAGAAACACTGCTGATTGGATTCGGACAGCACGATGACAATATTCACTCGCCGAACGAGCGTTTCCGAGTTATCGACTTCGAACACGGTTGCAAAACCGCCGCGGCACTCCCGGCTGAGTTGGCAGGGATGGGGCAATAATGGAACTTGGCCTGAAAGGGAAAAAGGCGCTTGTTACCGGCGCCTCGGCAGGCCTTGGTGCCGCCGCAGCCTTAGCTCTTGCTCAGGAAGGGGTGGAAGTGACTATCAACGGACGTAATCTTGAACGGTTGGAAAAAGCGGGAACCAACATTCAGGCAGTAACTGGTGTGAAGCCGCAGTTGGCGGTGGGCGATGTTTCCAAACCTGAAGATGTTGAAAGAGTGGTACAAGAAGCCGGCATCGTTGACATTCTCGTCTCGAACGCCGGCGGCCCGCCGCCAGGCGATTTCATTGATCATCCGGGAGAACGCTGGTTGGAGGCATCTGATTTGGTTCTCCATTCCGCGATCAATCTGACACGGGGATTTATCGAAGGAATGAAGGAGCGTCGTTGGGGACGACTGATTTACATAACTTCGGTCGGGGTGCTCCAGCCGATCGACAACCTGGTCCTCTCCAACACCTTTCGGGCCGGAGTTACGGCGTTTTGCAAGACGATTTCCAACAACTATGCCAGGCATGGCATTACCGCTAACTGCGTCTGTCCCGGCTACACGGCCACCGAACGATTATCGGAACTCGCGCAAAAGATGGCCGAGGTCTCCGGTAAGACGACTGATGAAGTCATGAGCGGTTTTGCGGCCTCCAATCCCACCGGACGGGTCGGCAAACCCGAAGAACCGGCGGCGTTGATTGCTTTTTTAGCCAGTGAAAAGGCGGCGTACATAACCGGAACATCAATCCCCGTCGACGGCGGTCTGGTCAAAGCGTTGATATAGCAACCCCCCCGTTGGGTGGGCTACCCGTATGCACTTGTAATAAAAAAACGCCCCCTTTCTAAAGGGGGCGCCTCAGATTCGACCTGATACGCTCTAAGTGATTAGCCGGCGACGTCGTTGACAGTATTTATTAAAGCGCCATTATGGTCGATCGTCCAGGTATCTATCCTTGGATCATCATCGAGGTTGGCAGTGGCGGTATAGAGGAAGGTATTCACGGTGGAAGTAGTGATAGCGTAGCTGTATCTGGCACCGGTCATAATATCGACGCCGAGAACGGGAAAAGAGCCGCCAGCAACTTGAGGAGTAGCATCACCGGTTAGGTAAGTATTGTTCTCCTGACGATAAGCGCGCTCCATGGTGTAAATCTGCTTCAAGATCTCCTTGGCTTCCGACTGCTTTGACTTGGTCGTGGCCTGCATGAAACGCGGGATAGCCAGAGCGGCCAGAATGCCGATGATCACGACCACGATCATCAACTCGATAAGGGTGAAACCCCGCTGGCGGTTGTGAAACTTGGTAAACATTGAAACCTCCTACGGTTTTTGATTTAGGGTTTTCGGTTTGCGTTCATTCTTTTCTTTGACCAAACCATCGGCAAAATCCGTACCTCTGTTGATGACTATTTTTGAACAGCTATCAACGCCCATAACCCGTTGCCACGACAAGGATTCTCTTTCCGCTCCCGTCGCCTATAGTACCGATCCCTCAATATTGACTGGATTGTATGGGTTCTTATCAGAGCAAAACGCCAGACTCTTTGCATTCTGCAACCCGCGGAGCGGGTTTTATTGACCCGGCGGATGATAGCAATGATTACAAAATAAGCCCGCCTGAGGCGGGCTGAAGTAAGGTAAGTCAGGACTCTTGCAGTCCTGACATTTCTGTTGTCAGGAGCACAAGGAGGCTGTGACATAAGTTCGTTACTTCTGTGAGTAGAGCACATTGATTCCAGAGAGGCTGTCTCCAACTCCGCGTAGCGGCGGGCTTTACGTCCGCCGTCTATTGGCGGGAGACAAGTCCCCCGCCTTACGCGGGGTGCGGTTTCCGTCTTTTGTTACAGCCTCACAAGGCTCCTGACCTACTGTTGCTGATACGTGCTATGCTGCATCGTTTATCGTATTAACCAGCACCCCGGTATTATCGATCTCCCAGGTGTCGATGATCACGTCGTCATCGATATTGGCCGTTGCCGTTGCCTTAAAAGTGTTAGCGCCTCCAACGATTGTGTACGTATACTTGGCGTCAGCCATAATCTCAATCCAGATGGTGCTCAGAGCGTTGGGGTTAGCGGCAGAGGCCGGGCCGGCCGGTATGTAGTAGCTGTTGACCGTCGATTGCTGGCGGTAGGTGCGTTCGTTGATATAGATCTGCTTGAGAATCAGTTTAGCCTCCGATTGCTTGGTTTTGGTAGCGCTGCGCATGAACCGCGGTATGGCCATGGCGGCCAGAATGCCAATGATGACAACCACTATCATCAACTCTATCAGAGTAAAGCCCTTTGATCCTGCTTGTCTCGTTCTCATCTTACCCTCGTTTGGCCAATGAGCATCTTTAGACAGGAATACGGCAATTCTCGCTCCGAGAGCCTGCTCAAAGTTTGCTACTTCCCCTTGGCCCGGGATTTCTGTCTTCCAGATCCGTTATACGAAAACTCCCTCATATCGTAGCGTTCAATCTTCCGATACAGCGTCGAGGTATCGATACCCAGGATTTTTGCCGCCTCTGCTTTTTTCCCTTCGGTCTGGGTCATGACGTAATGGATGTACGCCTTTTCGATGGACTCCAACGTTGGCGTGACGGCTTCCGCTTCTTTGACCAGCGGCACCTGCTCAGGTCGCTGCAGTTTCTCAGGAAAGTCCGATACTTCCAGCCCCTCGGTCCGATTGAGCAAAACCGCCCGTTCTATCATGTTTTCCAATTCGCGTACATTCCCCGGCCAGTGAAATGTCGTCAGCAGCTTCATGGCTTCTTCGGAGATCTGCTTGACGGCCGTATTGAGCTTCTCACAGTAGACGGAAATGAAGTGTCCCGCCAGCAGCTCGATGTCCTCTTTACGTTCCCGCAGAGGGGGGATGAATATCGGAATTACGTTAAGGCGGTAAAAAAGGTCGGCCCGAAACCGCCCCATTTTCACCTCTTCCTCAAGGTCACAGTTGGTAGCTGCGATCAGGCGCACGTCAACTTCGACCGGTCTGGTTTCGCCCACGGGGGTCACCTTTTTGTCCTCCAGCACCCGCAGGAGTTTGACCTGAATGGCGGTGGAGGTATTCCCCACTTCATCAAGGAAAAACGTCCCGCCATCAGCCGCCTTAAACAGCCCCTCCTTGTCTTTTATTGCCCCGGTGAAAGCACCTTTTTTGTACCCGAACAGTTCCGATTCCAGCAGGGTTTCCGGGAGGGCAGCACAATTGATGGTGACAAACGGCCCGGCGCAGCGGGGCGAGTGGTGATGAATAGCTTTAGCTATCAAATCCTTGCCCGTGCCGGACTCCCCCCAGATCATAACGGTCGAATCAGATGAGGCGACGCGCTTCGCCAGCTTTTTGAGCATCACCACCGCTTCCGAAGCTCCAATGAAATTGTCAAAGGAATGATCGCCCTGAAGCTGCTTCTTTAGGGTCTTATTCTCAATAATGAGCCGTTTGCGGTTGATGCTCTTTTCTATAGCTAATTTGATTTCGTCTATTCTGAACGGTTTGGTGATGTAGTCGACTGCCCCCTGTTTCATCGCTTCGATGGCGCTGTCAACGGAAGCGTAGGCGGTCATAACAATCAGGTCCTGCTCGTGCTTAAACATTTTAAGCTCTCTCAGAACGTCGATACCCGACATCTCAGGCATGTTTAGATCGGCCAGGACCAGGTCGTAGTTGTTCTCCTTCAGAAGAGATATCCCTTCCTGCCCGGAATTGGCGGCATCGACCTGATAGCCTTCCTTGGCCAGCATGATCTCCAGGAAATCGCACATGGAATCTTCGTCGTCGATAACAAGTATTCTGGCCGGCATCGGTACTCCCATCAGTCGCCTGCTTACAGTTTGGACCTTATCATTAAGGTTTTCGGCAAGCATAGCCGAGCCTGCACCATCGGGGAGGACATTGCGCACAGATTAAACAGGTTATTGACGGCGCGGCAAACCGCTATTACCTTTAACGATGTCGATATGACGAGGCGGTGGACGGGGAGAGGCTGTCCCAAAAGTCGACAGAGTCGCGTAGGGGCGGGGCTTGTCTCCGCCCAGCCCGAAGGCTTGTGGCGACACAAGGCCGCCACCTACGCGGGTCCACACCACTTATGATACAGCCTCGGGACATCCGCCGCGCACGGGATTGGCAGGAATCGGAACCTGCTGCCCTAAATAGGAAGGCAAAATGGACAAATATTCACACCGGGACCGCCTGGAAATGATACTTGCCGGAGAAAAGCCGGATCGGTTTGCAGCTTCTTTCTGGCGGCACTTTTTCCATATGGAGCACCACGCCGAGGGCACCGCCGAAGCGATGGTCTCCTTCCAAAAGAGATTCGACTGGGACTTCATCAAGATCAACCCCCGCGCCGACTACCACCTCGAAGACTGGGGTTTCAAACAGGAGTGGTCGCACCATGAATTTACCAAGCACAAAAAGATCAGCTTTCCCGTTACTTGCATGGACGATTGGGACAAGATCGAACCGCTGGAGCCGACGGCGCCGGTGCTGGCTGAGCATCTGAAAGTCGTCTCGCTGGTCAGAAAGGGTTCCGGCAAAGAGGTGCCCATACTGATGACTCTGTTTACCCCACTGGCGATCGCGGGGCGGATGGTTCCCGACCGGCAGACGTTGGTCGACCACCTCCGTCAGCATCCGCACAAAGTGGAACGGGCCTTAAGAGCAATAGCCGGCACGTTCGTCAAATTTGCCGCTGAACTTCGCAACGCCGGAGCCGACGGTATCTTTTTCGCAACAACCCAGTGGGCTTCCAGCGACATGCTTACCTGGGAAGAATATCAACGGTTCGGTGTTCCGTACGACCTGGAGGTGATAAAAGCCGCCGAGAAGGACGCCATCAATCTTCTGCACATTTGCTCATCACACAATTTCTTAAAACAGCTGGCTGAGCTCGACTACAATTGTCAACTCTACAACTGGGACAGTGATGACCCGACCAACCTCCCGCTCGACCGGGCTTATGATCTGCTCAATGGAAAAACGCTTGTCGGCGGTATCGACCAAAGCGGCTGGCTTTTGAAAAGCAGCGCCGAAGAAGTACGGCGTCAGACGGAAAGAATAAAAGAGAAACATGACCCCGCCCGCCTTATCATCGGACCATGTTGTTCGGTGCCACCGGAGACGCCGCCTGAAAACCTTCAAGCAATCAGGGAGACTCTATGATCAGCGACAACCGCAGGCAACTGGTTGACACCATCAGGACAGCCATTGCCGATAAGCGAACTGAAACCGACATTCTCAGAACCGCGGCCCAACTGATAGACGACTTTTCGGAGGGGTACAACTGGACCGGCTTTTACCTGATGCGGGGAGACGTGCTTGAGGTGGGGCCATACATCGGCCCGGAGACGCCTCATAAGCGAATTAAATTGCACCGGGGCATTTGCGGCGCGGCGGCATCGGCAAAGCGATCGATCGTTGTCGATGATACTAACGCTGACCCTCGCTTTCTTGCCTGTGCGTCTACCACCCAGTCGGAAGTTGTTGTGCCGCTTATGGATGGAGATAGGTGTTTAGGCGGAATCGACATTGACTCCAACCAGCCTGGCTTTTTCAAACCTGATGACAGGGAGATGCTGGAAGAGATCGCAAGAGTGATAGTGCTGAGACTCAAAGAAATCAGGTAGAATCGTCAGTTCGTTCCACGCGCCGTCACGAATCCCTTCGTGATGGCTGACTCAGTTCGGTCAGGAAACCCGCCACCGGCGGGCTGGCCGCGAACAAAAAGCCGCTGTCGAGAGCATGCTGGGCTCCCTTGAATCAGCTATGTCGATCTACGCCTCCCAACTCATTATTGCCTATTGCGTTACACATTTGGAACACTACGAGGTAGCTTGATGGCACATTAAACGATATATTGCGATGACACTGATGACACTATAGAAAGGATAGGCAGCCTGTGGCGTTTATTGATTACATCCCGTATGACGAGGCCTCCCCTGAATTGCAGGAATCGTACAGGAGATATGGAGGCGCTGACAACACCCCGGCGAACATCATCCGCATCGCCGGCCACAATCCCAAGGCGATGGAAGGGCACATGACGTTTCATCGCGCTATAATGTACGGCGACTCGCCGCTGACGCGGCATCAGCGGGAGATGATTGCCGTGGTTGTCTCGGCGATCAACAAATGCTATTATTGAATTGAGCACCACTGGACCGCGTTGCGGTCCCTCGGAGGCGTCGATGATGCTCTTAAGCAACAACTCGTAACCGATTACAGGACGGCCGACATCACCGACCAAGACAAGCTGATACTCGAATACGCCGAAAAGATCACGCGCGATGCGGCGTCTATCACGCAGGATTACATTGATAAGTTAAAAAGGCATCACATGCCCGACCGGATGCTCCACGACATCGTCCAGGTCGCCAGCTACTTTAATTACATCAACCGCCTGGCGGACGGCCTGGGGGTGGAGCTGGAGGGGTAGGCTAGCTATTCGTACCGCTGCGGAAATTTTTCTCTGTTATAGGAGGAATAATCCGCCAAAAGCAGTTGTTTCCAATTTATTGAGAAAAACTTTTGCGGTCCAAGTTTATGTATCTCCACCGGGTCAATTCTCAACATGGTCTCCCTCCCTCGGATGCTGCCAGGAAGCAAGTTAATTCGCTGGACTAAGAATTCCTTTTCCAAAACTTTCTGAATCTCCGATGCGAATTTATCGGTATCCTTACTGAAACTTAAAGCGATTCGTAAAGGGCCTTCGGTCCCCTCACGATCGGTTGGTCTAATGCGCGCCCGCACGTCCGCATAGCCTCGGATAAAAGAAGCCAGAATGCTCTTGTTATCGAACTGTGGTAGATAACTGGGAAACACGGGAATTACTCGTCTGCGAACAATGTCACATCGGGATAGAAACTCTCTTATTGAGCCGAAGTGTTTTGAGTTGGGGTCCAAGTGTACATGTATGTCGTAGTCATAGTCAGTTCGTTTTTTGTATGAAGCTTTGTCTTTGCTTCCAGTACGTTTGAAGAAGCGTGTTAAACGCTCGCAAATCCCGACAACATCGTTTCTGAACGCAACTGATTGTTTCATCCGCAGGTCACTTATCCCAGGAGAATAAATATATCCCTCATCCTTTGTCCCCTTGTTGAACACGCCTTTGTGATACTTTATTCTGATTGTGTTGTCGTCAACGAAGTAGCCGCCACCTGAGATTAATCCCATTAGATAAGCGACGTCAGTGTTTACAACTTCTTGAATCTGCTCACGTGCTGCCTTGAATAACTCTCCTAAGATCTTCTCTCGACTCTTTCTTTGTCGTCGCAGACGCAAGCGGCTCTTGCGATCTTCTTGTATGAACGCCTCATAGCGCTCGATTATTTCGTAGCGGTCCTCCGGACGGATGGCATGTGGCGAATCCCAAAGTCCATCAAAAGTCTGCATGATTTCTTTGAAAAAGGGTTCTTGCACACTGCCTTCCAATAGGGCATTTGATTCAACGTTACTCTTTAGTCCACCAACGGTGAAGTTGGACGAACCGATCAATGCTCGAACTGCCGTTTTTTTCTTAAAGAGATATATCTTCGCATGTAAGGGACCATACTGGTTCCGCACATGTTTGCTGGCAGGCGTCCGGTAATACACCCGGCATTCGGAATCTCCGGGTATTGTACAAAGCTCAGCGATAATCTCTGGGTCAGTAAAAAAACGTTCGATGTCGAACAACGCTCTTAGAGCGCCACCCCGCCGCAAAAAGTCATATATTGAGGAATCGAGCAGGCGGAAGGCTTGGTAACTGGCGTAAGAAACGCAAAGAAGGGCCACTTCTGCCCAAGCGAACAGATCGTTTAGCTCAGTAAGAACTCCTTCATCTCCACCACCGACCAGTCTCGGTCTTGCCTTACTGTTCATTTCCTGCCAGGCTTTCTAAAAATTAGAATAAACTCATGAACTTTATTGACCCGGAAAACATGGGGATATCCTAAAGGGCGCAGGTTGTTATACTCTTGCCTCCTATCCCAAACGATAATGTCGTCTAACTCAAAACCAATCCTTGTCATAAACTCAACAGTGTCTATATGAAAAGGATAGAACTTATCGCGTTTCCGGATGTCCATTAAAACCACACAGCAGTATCCTCCGGGCTTAGTGGCGATGTGAACCGCCTCGAAGACTCCAGCTAACCGGGTTAAGAAGGACTTGTACGTCCGCTTGGCTCCCAGATCTCCTGCATTGTTTCCATAGTTTCGCACCTGTTTACCGTCTGCAGTCCTTCGTTGATTCAAAATGTCCCAGTAAGGTGGAGAGGTAATCGTTAGCGCAACTGAGCGGGTCCTTACGTACTTAGAAAGGTCCTTAGCATCGCCAGTTATCATTTTTGCGCGACCCTGTTTCTCACCGCTGAATAGGTCAGATTGCCTCAGCCGAGTCTGGTACAAGTTTACGTACTCAGGGGAAAGCTCAACACCCAACACATTCCTGTTCAATTGAGTAGCTACTATCAAAGTTGACCCACTTCCAGCAAAGGGATCAAGTACTAGATCCGATTCCTTGGTGAAAATCTCAATCAGCCGCTTACATAACGCGGCGGGAAACATGGCTGGGTGATTTAGCTTGAGTTCCTCAGCTGACTTTCGTATGTCATTCCATACTGAAATGGAGTATTGTAGCCAAGTCTTTCCGTTAAGACCACTCATCCCCTTGGGCTTTCTCGTTCTACTTGTTTGCTTCACGGCTCCGCCAAATACTAAGCGATAAATTGCCCTTTTACAAGCCATTTCTTACAACTTAGACAAACAATCCCCTAATACAACCTCTCCCTCTTCGCCAAAAACGCATACAGCGCCTTGTCAAACGGCATGGCGGTGTCGATGGGGTGGTAGTCGATATTGGCCTGGCGGCAGGCAGAAGCAATCTCTTCGCCAAAAGCACGAACCGCCTGGGCATAATCCTTTTTGATCTGATAGGGCAAGGTCGTCAGCTCCTCGCCCGTTTCCATGTCTTTGAAGATCGCCTCGCGGGGGAAGGCAAAGTCGCGCTCGCGCGGGTCGAGAATGTGAAAGACGATCACTTCGTGCCTGTTGTAGCGGAAATGCTTCAGGCCGGAGATGATATGATCGACTTCATCCAGCAAGTCGGACAAAACAATGACAAGGCCGCGCCGCTTGATCCGTTCCGCCATTTCGTGCAGGGTGCTGGCGACGTCGGTCTTTTCCGAAGGTTCCTGCGAAGCAATCTCGCTCAACAGCACGTGCAGATGCCCGTACTTAGAGCGTGGCGGGACGTAGCGGCGAATTTTCTCGTCAAACGCCACCAGCCCGACGGCATCCCGCTGGCGCAGCATCATGTACGACAGCGCCGCCGCCAAAAGCCTGGCGTAATCCAGCTTCATGACACGGCTGCCGGAGCGGTAGGCCATCGAGGCAGAGCAGTCCAAAAGCAGGTAGGCCTTGAGGTTGGTCTCTTCCTCGTACTGCTTGATATAGAAGCGGTCACGCTTGGCGTACACTTTCCAGTCGATGTCGCGGATGTTGTCGCCCGGCATGTACTGGCGGTGTTCGGCAAACTCGACCGAGAAGCCGTGATACGGCGACTTGTGCATCCCGGCGATGAACCCTTCCACCACCATCCGCGCCCGCAGCTCCATCCCCTTCAACTTAGAGACAGTCTCCGGGTTCAAGTATTGTCGGTAGTCAGTCGGCATCTATTCGTACTCTCATTTCTCTTGTAGGGCAGGTCTCCCTGAGACCTGCCTATTCGGTCTTTGTCTCACCCCCAAATGAGTTTGGGGGTGCCACCCATCGGGCCTATTCTATGGCGAGTGGAACGGTGTCAAATGTAACTGTATCGATGCCATACTTGTCATAGCACCTCTCGAAGCCAATGGTGACTGTATCGACACCCCCATCCACCAGCAGAAAGACCACAGTGAGTGAATCGGGATCATTGCACCATCGCGCCAAACTCCGCTTTACAATCTTAGCTGGTTGATCCTCTTTCTGTGAACAACTGCTAAGAATAAACAGAATAGTCAATAATATAATAACCGTGGACAATATTCTTAGCTGTCGCATCTCAATTTCCGTAGGGCAGGATCCCTGTGATCCTGCCTATCTCCTGATTCTGGTCATGGTTCGACACCGCTCACCACTACGTTTATATCGGGTTCACAAGGAACCTGACCTACTTGAATATTTTAATATACGGTTCACCATCCGGCAACCGGTACCCCCGATACATCCCTTCGCTGTTGAAGGGCATGGCAATGTTGCCCAAGCGGTCGATAGCAACTACGCCGCCGCTGCCGCCTAAAGCCGTCAGCTTTTTCATCACAACCTCATTAGCCGCATCAGCGAGGGTCATATTCTTATACATCATTAATGCCGCGATGTCGTATGCAACCAAAGCACGCATAATATACTCACCAACACCCGTTGCCGAAACAGCGCAGATTTCATTATCGGCATACGTACCGGCGCCGATCATCGGCGTATCGCCGATACGACCCGCGCGCTTGTTGGTCATCCCGCCGCTTGACGTTGCGGCCGCAAGATTGCCGTGACGGTCAAGCGCCACTGCGCCGACGGTGCCGGTCTTATCTTCAACAGAATGATCGAGACGAGTCAACTCAGAGGCATCGCCTCTTTCTTTTTCAAGTGCATCCTGTAGTTGTTGCCATCGGTATTCCGTGAAGAAATAATCCTGATCGACAAACTCCATGCCATGCGCTCTGGCAAACTCTTCAGCGCCTTCACTGGCCAACAGCACGTGCGTCGATTTCTCCAGAACCAACCGCGCCAAATCGATTGGATTCTTAATCCGGCGCAACATTGCTACAGCACCAACGTTGCGGGTGGCGCCATCCATGATGCAGGCATCCTGCTCGTGCTGTCCGTCGTGGGTGAACACGGCTCCCTTGCCGGCGTTGAACAGCGGTGAGTCTTCCATGACATTGACGGCTCTTTGCACGGCATCAAGAGACGAACCCCCGGAGGCGAGCACGTCATAGCCGGCTGCCAGTGATTCAATCAAGGCATCGCGGTATGCCCGCTCCTTTTCGGGTGTCATTTTGCTTCTCAATATAGCCCCCGCGCCACCGTGAATGGCGATAGCAAAAGGAATTGTCGCCTCTGGCTGATTCATATCGGGTTCACACAGATGGTCTACCCGTACAACAAAACGGGCTATGCCCGTTCCTTCACCCTCTCTAAAATCCGCTTGATGATCTCCAAAGTGTCGACGCCGTCGGCTTCGGCATTAAAAGACGTGACAATGCGATGACGTAGGACCGGATAGGCGGCAAAGCGGACGTCCTCTGGACCTGGGGTGGGGCGGCCATCCAGAATAGCTTTGGTCTTAGCGGCTAAGATCAAATACTGCGAGGCACGCGGCCCGGCACCCCAGTTCACCCAGTTCTTTATGAAATCAGGGGCGCCTTTTTCAGGCGGCCGGGTGGCTCGGACCAGGTCGACCGCGTATTCGACCAGATGATCAGAGACCGGCACCCGCCGGACAAGCTGTTGGAAACCGATGATGTCTTCAGCCCCAAGAGTCCGGTCGAGATCATAAGAAAGAATAGCTGTAGTTGTCTTGACAATCTCGTGCTCCTCAGCCTCTGATGGGTAGTCGATGTAGACATTGAACATGAAACGGTCGAGTTGCGCCTCAGGGAGAGGATAGGTGCCCTCTTGCTCGATCGGGTTCTGGGTGGCTAAAACAAAAAACGGTTCGTCGAGCTTATACGTCTCCCCGGCGGCGGTGACCTCGTGTTCTTGCATCGCCTGCAGCAGGGCAGCCTGGGTCTTGGGGGGGGTACGGTTAATCTCGTCGGCTAAGATGATATTGGCAAAAACCGGTCCTTTGACAAAGCGGAATCCCCGTTTGCCGGTGGTGCGGTCTTCTTCGATGATTTCTGTGCCGGTAATGTCTGAAGGCATCAGGTCAGGTGTGAATTGGATGCGGCTGAATTTCAAGTTCAACGCCCGCGCCAGTGTCGAAATCAGCAGCGTCTTGGCCAGCCCCGGGACGCCAACCAATAAGCAGTGCCCCGCCGACAGCAGGGAGATCAGCAGTTGTTCGATCACCTGCTCCTGGCCAATAATCACCTTTCCAATTTCAGCTTTAATCTTCTCGTAAGCGGCGTTGAGATTTTCAACCGCGGTTAAATCAGACTTGGAGTCAACAACGGACATCGCTACCTCCGGATTGATGAGAGATTGAATATCAGCTTTTCAAACACGAACCTTATACCCGCCAAGTGGTTAAAACCACCATTGATGTTGTTAAGAATCAAGCGAACCATGCGTACTATCATTCTGCCGAAAAAGTGTGACACCCGCTCGGCCGCACGTAACTCCTGTGAATCAGGCTAACTCCCACACTTTCCTAATTGTACCAGCGAACCATAACCTTAAACTTGATGATAGGGGCATAACCTGTGTCAGAACATCAGATTAACTAAGACCGCAATTGTGGATAACCGAGCCTTGCAAGCCACTGCAGCCTTATGCTATCCCATTCAATAACAACAAGATAAGGGGTTGCCCACAAAATAGGGGCTTTCTCCACACTGGGCCAGACGCTGTGAATTACTTCATGCCCTTCTGCTTCTGGGCCAGCACTTCTTCAGCTTCGGGTTCCGGCGGCAGAAAGCCTAAATTCGGTCTGGTGTCCTTCATGTTGCAGGCGCCGCAGAAAATCGCCCCCTGCTCAATCACCAGCGACTTAGTCTTCAGGTCCCCTTCCATTTCGCATTTCGCCTGAAGCTCTATCGTTTCCGTGGCGGCTATGTTGCCCACCATGTGGCCCGCCACGACCGCGGAATTAGCCTCGATTTCGGCCTCGACCAGACCGGTGGAGCCGATTGTCACGCAGTCAGAGCAAATGATCTTGCCCTTGACGGTGCCGTCGACACGAACCGCCCCTTTCACGTCAACCGTGCCGGTGATGACGGTGTCTTTGCCAACTATGGTGTTCATCAAACCACCCGCTTCATCTGAGTTTGTCTTTTTTATCATAAGGATTATCCAATGGATTTATAGGTTGGTCATGTACTCTAATTTCATAATGTAAGTGAGGCGCCGTCGACTTTCCGGTGTTACCCGACAGCGCTATCCTGCTCCCCACCGCCACCAACTGCCCCTGCTTAACCAAAAGCTCCCTATTATGCCCGTAGAGGGTGGTAATGCTGTCGCTGTGCCTGATCACGAGCAGATTGCCGTAAGTGGAGTCAAAGACTGCCCGCTCGACAATGCCGTTGGCTGTTGCCAGTACGGGCGTCCCCTCGGAGCAGGCGATGTCCACCCCGGGATGGTAGCGCTCCGGGTGCTCAATCTCAAAGTCCTGGCTGATAAAGCCCTGCGCAGGCAGACCGGACGGCAGCGTCAAGTCCAGGCCGGCTGGACGCATAACCACCGCCCCGGGCTTCTCATCAAGGGCGGCAAAGAGAGCGGAGTCATCGGGCAGCTCCGGGAACTTGTAATCAATTCCGGCCAGCTCGGTCAGTCTGCCGACAATCTCGCGGGTCTGTTTCAAGTTCTCTTCCAATAGCTTAACCTTATACTGATATCGACGCAGCCTTTGGTTTTCTTCGGTCAGCTTCTCCGTCATGGCCGCTCGCGTGAGCACTTTGCCGTAGACGGAGAAAAACACTATAATACCCAACAGCACAACGGCTGTCAAGGCGACAATCGCCTTTAAGACCCAACGTCTGATACGAAATCCCCGCCTGGCCTCAGCGCCATCCGGTATTAGCATTATCGTCACAAACTTGCTTTGGCTCATATACTATCCTCGTGGGCGGCGGATGAGGACATCCGCCGCCGGTCTGATAATTTGTAGGTCGAAACCCCTGCGGTTTCGACTCCACAACACGGGCTGTCACTCACCAAAAGCACCCTCAAATTCCAACACTCCTTCAACTCCCCAATCCTTAGGGTAATAGCCGTCTCTTAAATACTCGTGAATCGAAGAATACTTCCAGTCAAACGGACTTGCTGTAAGACCATGTTTGACCGAATTGTAATGAATATAATCAATGTGCCTATTCATGTCGCTCTGATCTCTGATAATGTGATCCCAGAACCTGTATTGCCACACCCGACCTTCGCGCCTGCCAGCCCGTTTACGGTAGCTCGTGGAAAATGACAGCTTGATCCGCTTCATTAGGCTCGACAGATCATTCTCCAATGGATCAATGACCATGTGAAGATGGTCCGAAAGAACAACCCAAGCGATGAGATCAAACGGCATCTCTTTCTTCACAGTTTGTATTGCCGGCCAGAGAAGATCAAATTGATCTATTAAGATCGGCATACGGTCATGGGTGACATGCGTAAGAAAGTAGATATTCCCTGGTTTGAAATAGCGTCGGATGTTAGTCATGAGAAAAAATAACCGGATAAGCTTTGGGGTTCAAGGGCTAATAGAAATAAAGAGTGTCGAAACCACAGGGGTTTCGACCTACTTTTTCCTCTGCTCACGAATCTCCCTTGCCTGCTTCTCCAACTCTTCGGCTTCTTTGTTTTTCCCGATTTCACGATAGAATTTCGCCATATTTTCCATCACAGTCGCCAGATCTGGATGGTCCGGCGGCAGGGCTTTCTCAATAATCTCCAGCGCTCGCTTGTACAGCGGCTCCGCCTCGGCATAGCAACCCTGAGAGTAATACAGTCCCGCCAGATTGTTCAGGTCTGTTGCCACATCAGGATGGTCCTTCCCCAAGGCTTTCTCGTCTATCGCCAGCGCCCGCCTATGCAGCGGCTCCGCCTCAGCATAGCGACCCGTCACTCGATAAAGTTCCGCCAGATTGTTTAGACGAGTAGCTACATTAGGATGCTCCTTTCCGAGTTTCTTCTCACTTATCTCCAGCGCCCGTTGATACAGCGGCTCCGCCTCGTCATAGCGATCCTGAGATTTGTATAGCAACGCCAGATTGTTCAGGTCAATGGCTACTTTAGGATGATCTTTGCCCAGTGCCTTCTCATCAATAGCCAGCGCCCGCTTATACAGCGGCTCCGCCTCGGAATAGCGACCCGTTGCTTGATAAAGTACCGCCAGATTGTTCAGACTCTGTGCTATATCGGGATGGTTTTCTGGCAGTGACTTCTTACGAATCTCCAGCGCCCGCTTAACCAGCGGCTCCGCCTCGGAATAGCGACCCGTTGCTTGATAAAGTACCGCCAGATTGTTGAGGGCTGTAGCGTAAATCTTAGGATCTCCGATTTCCTGGGCAATTATTAGAGCATCCTCCAGATACTTCAGCGCCTCATTGAACTGCGCCGTTGCTACATAGGTGAGGCCGATATTGCCATTAGAATGTGTAAGTAGCACACTATCGTTAGCTTGTTGAGCTTGATCCAAAGCTACTTGAGAATAGGACAGCGCTTTTGTGTAATTGGCCTTCGCATGAAAGACCACTCCAATCTTCAGGAGATCCTCAGGACTTAGGTCGCCTCCTTTCTCAATAAAGACCTCTATCTCCTTCTCGGTTGTAGAATCAAAGCAATCTGGTGGAGGTGGCGGATTGTCCTTGTCCAGAGTGACGGGAACACCTGCAAGGCATTCTATTATCTTCGTTTTTCTTTCATTCTCCCTTCTTAAATAGTCCTTCTCTGACTCCACACACTCGATCTTGCCCAGAAATACAACCACGATGGCGACAATGGCAGAAATTATTATAGCCCACCAGGTAACAGAAATACCAAGTGGTTGGGTACGATCATCCAAACGTACTTTTTCTTTTCTTTTACTCATCCTATTGCACCCTGCACTTTTTTCAAGCCATCCTTAATCCAGTCGGGAACAGAGCCTACGATCCAATCCTCCTAAACAGCTCAAGTAACCGGTCGAGGTCCTGGTCGCCGTAGTATTCAATCTCTATCCGGCCCTTTTTCGCCCCGGGATGGATTGTGACGGACGTTCCCAGCAGTTGTTTCAAGAACGTCTCCACGTCAGACAGGGCAGGACTCATTCGACGATGTGCCCGCAGTTTCCGTTTGCCGCGGCCTGCTTCCCGCTCAACGTCGCGTACCGACAAGGCATCCCTGAGGGCTCTCTGTGCAAGGGCCAGCATTTGTTCTTCCGTTCCAGCAGCCAGGATAGCGCGGGCATGACCTTCGCTGAGTTTGCCTTCGCGGATCATCTGCTTGATTGGTTCCGGCAGACCCAACAGCCGGAGTATATTAGCAACGGCGGTTCGGCTCTTGCCGACTCTGACCGCAAGTTCGTTCTGAGTCAGGTTGCAGCGTTCGATAAGTGTGCGATAGCCTTCCGCTGCTTCCAACGGATTGAGATCTTCACGCTGAAGATTTTCAACTAAAGCCAGTTCCAACATCCGTGGTTCATCGACCTCATCCATGAGTACGACAGGTACTTCTTTAAGTCCCGCAATGCGGGCGGCACGCAGGCGACGCTCCCCGGCGATAATAGTAAACCCGGAATCGCTCTGCTTTACCACCAGTGGCTGTATCATACCGTTGCGCTTGAGGGAGTCAGCCAACTTCTGCAGGCTGTCCTCATTGAAGTCATGGCGCGGCTGCAGCGGATTGGGGGCTATAAGGTCGGGCGGTACCAACCGGTAGTTCCCTTCTTCGTGACTTGGCTTGCCTTCAGTCGGAATCAGCGCTTCGATCCCTCTTCCTAAAACGACCTTGCTCATTGTGACACCACCTCCTGTGTGAAGGACAGATAGTTCTCAGCGCCGGCGGACAAGATGTCATACAGGATGATCGGCTTGCCGAACGACGGCGCCTCCGACAGCCGCACGTTGCGGGGGATGACGGTGTTGTATACTTTGCTGCTGAAGTGCCGGCGCACTTCTTCGGAGACCTGTCGGGAAAGGTTCAACCGGCTGTCATACATAGTCAAAAGGACTCCTTCGATTTTCAACTGTGGGTTGAGATGCTCCTGAACCAGCCTGATTGTGTTCGTGAGCTGCCCCAGGCCTTCGAGGGCGTAATACTCGCACTGAATCGGGATGATAACCGAATCGGCCGCGGTCAGGGCGTTGATGGTCAACAGGCCCAGCGAGGGCGGGCAGTCGACGATAATGTAGACGTAGTCATCGACAATCTCAGTCAGCGCCGACCTCAAGCGGGTCTCGCGCGAAAGCATACTGACCAGTTCGACCTCGGCGCCCACCAGCGAGATGGACGAGGGGGCCAAACTCAGGTACTCCTGGTCGGTATCCATAATGATTTCCCGCAGCGACACCGCTCCAATCAGGACTTCATAGATCGATGATTCTACCTTGTCCTTTTTAACCCCGATCCCGCTGGTGGAGTTGGCCTGCGGATCCATATCGACCAGGCAGGTCTTGTACTCGGCAGCGGCTAAGCAGGAAGCTAAGTTAACGGCGGTGGTGGTCTTGCCAACGCCACCCTTCTGATTGGCGATAGCTATGATCTTAGCCAATAAACACTCCTTGTTTAAGTGACATCCTATTTTAGCTGAATTCTAAATAGCTGGGCACACTGGCGCAACTAAAATGTTTGGTGGTTAAACTTTTATGCGGAAAACAGTAAAACAACCCGTCGCCTTCCCGGAACTGGTTGAATGGTAGAAGGTTACGCTGTCAGCACCTTTGCCGGTAAGATCGAAATCTGGGGCGGCGTAGTACACAAAACAACCGCCCGCTCTAAGGAGGAAGATGATTCTGTTGAACAATTGCGGGGTGAGTTTGACAAGTCTGAGCGTGATTAAGTCAAACACCGGCTCCAAGGGAGTTTCCTCAAACGATTGGTCTATGATTGTGGCCTTGATATCAAGCGCCAGGAGCATTCGACGAAGCGCCCCTGCTTTCTTCCTCGTCCTTTCAACAAGCAGACAAGTCTGATTTATTCTTCGAGTGAGGAGAATGGGAATAGCGGGGAAGCCACCGCCGGAGCCGATATCGAGGTAGTTGTCAATTTCACCGGGATCGATCTTTTCAAGAGGGAGCAGCGACTGGGCAGCGAGCTTTTTGAGCTTAATAAAACTGGCATTGCCGGTCAAAGTGGTGTCGGGTGCCATCACACGACACTCTTTTTTTTTGGAAGCTGTCAGGTGAGGGCATCTGACAGCACCGTCCGTGGCAACTCTACCGATGCCCGTTTCACGTGAAACAAGGTTGATCTTTTCGTTCTCTTGCAACAGGACTTGGTAGTATCGCTCGAGTTTATTCTGAGGATCGAACCGTTTGAGGAGTTCGATAGGGTCGTAGGTGATTATTGGTTGCAAGCTACTCACTGGTTCACCGACTTGTGCCTTCTCAAATAAACCGACAAAACTGCCACGTCACCCGGTGTGACACCTTCGATTCGCCCCGCCTGCCCCAGTGAGGTCGGTCGGAAACGAATAAACTTTTCTTGAGCCTCGCGCTTCAGACCGCGAAGCGACTCAAACGTGAAGTCCAGGGGGATCTTTTCATCCTCCAGTTTTCGGAACTTGTCGATCTCCCGCCGCTGCTTGTCTATGTACCCGCTGTATCGAATGACAATAGCGGCTCTCTCTAACGCTTCCCGGTTGTCGGTAAGGGCGCCGTCGAATTTCGCTAACAGGGGCGCAGCTTCATTAAACGTGAGGCCGGGCTGTTTTAGCAGATGCTCTAAGCTGATCGTCTCGACCTTTTTGAAACGCGACGCCAACTCACCCAGCTCGGAGACCCTTATTCTGGTTTTTCGCAGATGGGCAATAGTTTTGTCCGTTTCCCGTCGCAAGCGCTCAAAACTCTCAAACTCATCATCTACGATAAGGCCGTATTTCCTTGCATAGTCGACGAGTCGATCGCGGGCGTTGTCTTCCCGAAGAGCCAGGCGGTACTCGGCGCGGGAAGTAAACATACGGTACGGTTCGGTGGTGGAGCGGGTGGTCAAATCGTCGATCATGACCCCGATATAGGCCTCGGACCTGTCAAGAATGAAGGGCGGCTCTTGTTCGAGGTACAGAACGGCGTTTATGCCTGCCATAAGGCCCTGCCCCGCAGCTTCTTCGTAGCCGGAGGTACCGTTGATCTGCCCGGCCAGAAACAGCCCCTGCACACGTTTTGTCTCCAGCGACGGTCTGATCTGGTAGGCCGGGCAGTAGTCATACTCTATGGCATAGCCGGGTCTGGTAATTCTCACCTCTTCTAGCCCTTCGACCGTTCTGATCGCCTTGATTTGAATCTCCTCCGGAAGCGCTGTTGAAAAGCCGTTGGGATATATTTCGCTGGTGCCGTTTCCTTCCGGCTCAAGGAAGATCTGGTGGCGCTCTTTGTCGGCAAACCGGTAGAACTTGTCCTCTATGGAGGGGCAGTAGCGCGGTCCGGTCGATTGAATCTGTCCGGAAAAAATGGGAGAGCGCTGGAAATTGGCCGATATGACCTCTTTGGTTTTCCTGGTGGTATAAGTCAGGTGGCAGCAGACCTGCTCAAATGATCTTTTTGGCGAGCGATAGGAGAAAAAGGGGATCGGCTCCTCTCCGGGTTGCTTCTCGCATTTTGACCAGTCAATGGTATCCCCGTCCAGCCGAGGGGGAGTGCCCGTCTTGAGCCTGCCAACTTCAAAGCCGAGTTTGACCAGGGAGGAGGTCAGTTGATAGGCTGCTTTTTCCCCCATGCGTCCCCCTTTGATCTTCTTATCTCCGATGTGAATCAAGCCTCCCAGAAAAGTCCCGGAGGCGACAATAACCGCCCCCGCCAGGATGGTTCGGCCATCTTCGGTCCTGATTCCAGCAGCTCGACCGCCTTCGGTAAGAATTTCTCCGGCAAGTGATTCAATCACTTCTATTTTTCTCTGATTTGCAATGTAATCGACAACGAAGTTGTTGTATCTGATCCGATCCGCTTGAGCGCGTGTCGACCATACGGCCGGTCCGCGCGACAGGTTGAGCCTCCTAAACTGTATTCCGGTGGCATCGATAGCTTCTCCCATCAGCCCACCGAGAGCGTCTATCTCTTTGACTAAGTGCGACTTACCAATACCACCCACCGCCGGATTGCAGGACATCAGAGCCAGCTTGGAGGCATCCATTGTCACAATGGCAGCCGCCTTACCCATTCTGGCAGCCGCCAGAGCCGCCTCAACACCGGCGTGCCCTCCACCAACGACTATTATATCGAAGTCTTTATGTTTCATTTTCTTAGCATATCAGGTACAACCGGTACATTGCTAGGTCGCAGATCGTGCTAACTCACTTCTTGTCGTTCCTTAAAGGCTGCGGAGGGAGAATTTCCAGAAGATGATCTGGGAGGTCAACACCATATGCTACTGAGATTCTCGCAAGAGCGAGCCCAAACTGAGCTCGAAGCTCACCAAGAGCAAGGATATAGGAAAAGCCTAACTGCACTGGCCCAGACTCGGACTCGGTGACCCGGTTGAGAAAAGTACGGCATGCGGCTCGGAGATTCACCAAACCCTGCGAAAGCACCGAATCGTCATCGGCATCCTTAAGAGCTCCACTAAACTCTCTTCGCGTTTGTAACACCGACTCAACGACATGCTTAGGTTCCTCTGACTCGAAAGGCGTGTAGAGAAAACGTCTGTCTTCAAGGAAGAGGAAGAGATCACGGGCAAGTTCAGACTGAAGCTGCGGTGGCTCCCAACTGATCCCCCCTATTGGAGTCGAGATACCGTTGAGTCTGCTTATCAGCTTTCTGAAGTAAATAGGCATGACCTAACTCTCACTTCTCTTTCTGGTCTTGATGTTAGATTCCCGGCCGTATAGCAATTGAACGCGTTTCGTCCATTTTATGTGTTTCTTGGTCAATGGTTCACCAAGCACCAACTCTGGGAGGTTTTGCGACTCGACCGAGGCGACAGACATAGCGAATCTCTCATACCACTTGAAGTATTGGTCCTTTTGCGCCCCAAGCATCTGAGAAAGCGGAGCGAATTGCAGGTGGGCAAATGTCTTTGTCGAGGCAGATAGTGCGAGACAGACCGGATGTGTATCAGGGATCTTCACGAGTGTGATATACCGAACCTTAGTTGTGACCTTGCCTCCACCCTGATTGAGAGCACTAATCCAATGCCTTATGACGATCTTACCGGTTTGCCAATCCCGGATTGGGATCAGGTGGCTCCCACGCGCCAACGGCGGCTTCTTGATGGTATGTAGCTTTATGGCCAGCATTCGATTCTCCACGGCGACTTAACAACAATTATACAGAAAACTTAGGTCACGCCGACTCGCGGCGTGACAAAATGTGTGTCAAGCCCCAAGTAGGCTTGGTCTACCGAGCTGTTCCTATTCAATACAAACATTCAAGGAACCATTGGTCACACAAGCATACCCTAACGTGCGTCCGTCTTCGATTATTACTTCGGTTGGGTTAGTTAGAGCAATGCAACAGAACATATCTCTATCCTTTTCTATACTTAGCGAAAGAAAACGTTTATTATTTTCATTTTGCCATATTTGTATTAAGTCAAAAAGCTCCCTCATAGAAGAAGCCTCAAAGTATTGAAGGTTGCGTTTGTTTTCATTAGACATAGTAAACCTCCTAATTATTGAGAATTCTGGGCTCTACATGTATGAACGGTGACATAGTTTACACTTTAGACCGGGCACATGGGTAACACTTTTTTGGTAGTGTGGCTGCGATTTGTGATCGCGGTTTACTCTTTCCAATCGTCTTATCAGAGATCGCGGCCACGCAGTTCTAATCGGTTTCACATGAAACACACAAGTTCGCCTTATGTTTATTTCCCAATACAAAACCTCGCAAATATCCGGTCCAAGATATCTTCAGTATACACTTTTCCCGTTATCTCGTCAATGGCGCCGGCTGCCTGGCGTAGTTCAAAAGCCGTTATCTCCGGCGAGTCACTTTGTGACATTTTTTTCTTAGCCACCCGCAGGTGCTTTACAGCCTGTTTCAGCTTCTGCTGATGCCGGGCTGAAGTCACCACCACACCAGAGGTCAGGTCCGGCATCTCTTCATTAATACACTCCAACAGCTTTTTTTTCAACTGATTTATCCCTTTCCCGGTGAGACATGAGATGGGGGTCAGATGAAGCGCCACGGCGCGTTTTGACACTCTTTGGGGGGCTCTTGGCAGGTCTATCTTATTGCCTATCAATAAGTTGTTGTGTTTCCTTACGAAGTGAGAATCTGAAACCAACTTGTCGGCCCAGTCTCGCTCGGAGAGATCAACCATCCACAGCAGAAGGTCCGCATCGGAGACAATCTTCATTGCCGATTTTTGACCAGCCTTTTCAATTGGTCCGCCTCTCTCCCTTAGACCGGCTGTATCAATGAGGTTGACCGTAAATCCACCAAGGTCAATCCACTCGGAGAGATAGTCTCTTGTCGTGCCGGGCGTAGGCGTGACCAGAGCACGCTCCTGTCTCAGCAGCAGGTTAAAAAGCGAAGACTTCCCTACGTTTGGTCGGCCGGCAATGGCTATAGTGTAACCCTCTCTGATGATTCTGCCGCCGGTGTAGGTTTCGGCCAGTTGATTGATGCTCCCGATTATCTCATCAACCGACTCGATAAGTCTTTTCTCTTCCAGAGTGTCAACGTCCTCCTCTGGGAAATCTATCGAGGCCTCGACCTCAGAGATTACGTTTATAATCTTCTCACGCAGCATGTTGATATGCTCCGAATATGCTCCTAACAGATGCTCCCTGGCGGTTTGATAAGATGTCGTCGTGTTTGCCCCGATGATCTCCGCCACCGCCTCGGCTCTGGTCAGGTCTATTCTCCCCGATAAGAAGGCTAACTTAGTAAATTCCCCCGGTTCGGCGGCGCGTGCCCCGGAGACAAGCAGTTCGTTTAGAATCTGGGTGACGATCTGCCGCCCGCCATGGCAGTATATCTCAACCTGATCGAGGCCAGTGTATGATTTTCCCTCTGGCATGTAGACCGCTGTGACCTCATCAATGACCTCGCTATGTCTATTAACGAAGTGTCCGTATCTCATTAAGAACGGTGTCGAAGGTTTTGATCCTTTCTTAGCAGGCTTGAAATGTTTTTGAAGATAAAAGCCACTCTGTGGCCCGGCGAGGCGGATGGCAGCTATGCCGCCTTCACCCGGGGGGGTGATGATAGCGACAATGGTGTCATGATCGTGATTGGCCGTCAGCTTTTTTTTTTCACAGTCCTGTGTCTCAAGCCGTTTTGACTTCGGGGTTCTTTCTCCGCTTGAATATGACGTAATCCAGGAGAGAGAACACGGAGAAACATGTCCAGTATAAGACCAGCCCGGCGGGAAACTTATACAGCAGCCAGCCCATGAAGAACGGGAAGATATACATGAACATTTTGTTCTGCTGGGTAGTACTGACCATGGTGAACTTCTGCGAGATAAACTGCGTTGCTACCATAACTACCACCAGAATGATATACGGATCGGTCAGCCCTGAGGCTCCACGCGACAGGTCGGAGATGAACCATATAAAGGGAGCATCGCGCAGCAGGATAGTTGAGCGGAAAACCGAAAACAAAGCGAAAAACAACGGCATCTGAGGCAGCATCGGCAGACAGCCCGACATCGGGTTGACGCCATGTTTCTTGTACATCTTCATCATCTCGGCGTTAAGCGCCTGGGGATTCTTCTTGTGCTTCTTCTTCAGCTCCTCCATCTTTGGCTGAAGCTCTTTCATTGCATTCATTGACTTAAATGACTTCACTGAGAGCGGGAGCGTGACGAGTTTTACCAGCAAAGCGAAGAGAATGATCACCGCCCCATAATTCGGTATGACATAATGCATCCTCGGCAACAGCCAGATAATACCCAGCGCGAACGGCTTGATTATCCAGCCGATGAAGGGCGTGGTGCCGATATCCAGCATATCCTCAAGGTCTACATTGTACCTTGACATGATGGTGTAATCGAGCGGCCCGACAAAGACCGTAAAAGTGTCGGCCAGCGAGTTGACGTTGGCAAAGGGCATGTCGAGACCAACCGTTATGCGCCGCTGTTCAATGCGACCGGAGGGAGTTGCTACCTTCTGCTTTTCACCGACTGCAAAGACGCCGTCAGCGGTTCTGTTTCTCGGAATGAGCACGGCTGCAAAATACTTGGACCTGACCCCGCCCCAAGAGGTATAGCCGGGTAAAGACTGGTTAAGTAAGTCGTCTTCAAAGTCGTCAAGCTTCTCACGGGAACCGGACATCATGGCCACCGCCTCCATGGCCTGGTAGTCAGTCTCCGGTAGCGGCTCAGTGACACCCAGCGGAGTATTCCAGATCATCTTGTACTGGCGCTCAAAGCCAAGCTGCGCAGGGTCGATGACCTCCAACATCAGGTCAAAATGGTAGCCGTCCGGATAAAACCGGTATCTCTTGATTATTTCTCCCTCTCCAGGTACCCCGAAATTGTAAACAAGCTCAAGAGTATCTCTGGTGGCGTCGTAGACACCCGGTTCACGGCTTGATTTGAAAGCTACCCGTGACGTTGAAAAGGTGCCACCGGCAAAGGTCGCCTCCGGTGTGGCATATTCAGCATTTGGGAGCATCTGAATGACAGTGCCATCCCGGTAGGTATAGTCAGTGAGTTCGAGAGAGACAACCCCGCCCCCAAAACTGGTCAGCATGACAGTGAACCTGTTGGTGTTCACTATGATAGTATCACTCAACAGATTATCAAACGTGCCCGTATCGGCCATAACCGGTAGTGGTTTTGTCAACTCCCAAGCCTGCTCCGGTGGGGAGTCGGGACGCTCCACCGGAATCGAGCGGGACTCTGCTGTATCGTCGGCAACAGGTTGCTCTGGTTTGGCAGGGGTGTAAAACCCCAGAAACTCCATGATCTGGAAATAAAATACGACAAGGATAACCAGAAGAATAATAAGCGGTAGTGTCTTTTTGTCTATCATATGCTCCGTCTATTCCTATCCAGTCCAATAAGTTAACATTAAACAGGCTTGTCTGCAACCGCTCATCGTATCGGGTCGTAACCCCCTTCGTGCCACGGGTGGCACCGGAGCAGCCTCTTAGTAGCCATTACGCTCCCTTTGAGTGCTCCGTACTTCCGTAGAGCCTGCTCCGCATACCGGGAGCAGCTGGGATGAAACCGACAGCTATTCCCGATAAGGGGCGAAAGGGTAAATCGGTACAGATATAGCACAAAGATGAGCGGGTAGGCCCAGAGTGAAGTCTTATTCCTGCTGGGCGGCGATGAGTTTGAATATCCGGCGGAGTTCGGCATTGATTTCTGCAAAGGCTGGCTGTTTGACTTTCGCATTGGGGAGGACGCCTATGTTGACCGGCCGTGGCAGGAGGTGCCTGTTAAGGCGTATTGCCTCCCGGTAGAGCCGTTTGAGGCGATTTCTGTCTGGTGCCTTACGGTGTCCTTTTGAAAGGAAAACTCCAAATTTAAACGAATCACCGACCTCCCATATCAGCGTACAATACTTCCCCGATATTCTTTTGCCCTCTCGGAAAAGCCGATCTGTTTCCACCCGGCCTTTCAGGCTAAGAGCTCGGGGAAAGCTATTTCTTCCGGCCAACTCGTGCTGACAGTCTTTTTCTGCCCTTAGCGCGGCGTCGGTTTATCAATCTGCGACCGGCTTTGGTGCTCATGCGGTGCCGAAAGCCGTGGTCGTTCAATTTCTTCCGGTTCGATGGTTGAAATGTTCGTTTCATTTTCAGTCCAATCCAAAAATTTCAAGCCATAAGATATGTCTCTCTCCCCGACTTAGTCAAGGGAATAAATTGGCAAGTAGTAGGTCATCCTGACAGGACGCAACGCAACATTACAGCACACACAACAACAAGGTTTGACCCCACCCCAGGTGGTGCGCCTGCTTTTTTGTCTTGTCCACTCTTATATGAATGTTTTCCTTAGAATCTGCCAGTCTCCTTTGAATAATCCGGGATTCGACCGGTAAGAATAGTAAGAAGGAATCAATATAATGTGCACTGATGCGGCACTAGTGATGGATATCAAAACAGGTAGCAAGAAGGCTTTTGGCAAACTGGTTGAACGGCACAAGAAATCAGCCTTCCGAATGGCGCTGGGGCTGGTGGGCAACAAAGATGATGCCTACGATATCTCCCAGGAGGCATTTATGAGAGTTTACCGGTCGGCCAAAACCTACGATGAAGCTCAGCCGTTTCTTCCCTGGTTTTATACCATTATTGCCAATTTGTGCCGCACCTGGCTGCAACGGCGGACAAAACAGGAAAGCCGTATGGTCGGTATCGAGGATGCCTCTTTCCTTTTAGTCACCGAGGGCACACCGGAGTCAAAACTGATCGCCAGGGAGACGATTACCAAACTCCGCGAGGCACTGATGCAACTTCCCTTCGCTGACCGAGAGATTATTACCTTGCAGCATTTTCGGGGGATGACGTATGACGAGATTGCAGTCTTGTTAAACGTCCCACGGGGGACCGTCATGTCCCGGCTCTATTACGCCCGGCGAAAACTGGCAACCCTGATGAGGCAAAGCGATGGATAAAGACCTTCGAAAGTTGTTAGCCGGCTACGTCGACGGCGAGCTCACCGATGACGAACGCGCGGCTTTCGAAAAAGAGCTGCAAAGCAGCGCCGAACTGCGAGCCGAGCTGGAGGAATTTCGAAAACTGAAGGAGGTGACGGGCATGGTGCGGTATGCGGACCTTCCCGACGAAGTCTGGGAAAGTTACTGGCAGTCGCTTTACAGAAAATTAGAGCGCGGTATCGGGTGGATTCTTCTGTCGGTCGGCGCCATTTTACTTTTAGGTTTTGGACTTTACCACGGGCTTCACGACCTGTATATTGCCCCCGAAGTATCAATCTGGGTAAAAATCGGCGTTACGGCCCTGGGAGGCGGCGTGATATTTCTGCTTGTCTCTTTTGCTCGTGAAAGGCTGTTTGCCTACAGACGTGACCGCTATCGAGAGGTAATGAAATGATAGTCACCACGAATCTTGAGATTGCCGGCAAGCGGGTTGTCAGGACAATTGGACTGGTCAAGGGAAACACGATCAGGGCGCGTCATCTCGGACGGGACATTGCAGCCTTTTTTCGCAACGTCGTCGGCGGCGAGGTCAAGGAGTACACCAAGCTGATCGCCGAGGCGCGCGAGCAGGCCCTGGACAGAATGATAGACGACGCCAAAGCCAAAGGGGCCAATGCCATCATTATGGTGCGTTTCTCGACGTCGCAGGTTATGCAAGGTGCGGCGGAGCTTCTGGCCTATGGCACGGCAGTTGTGGTGGAGGACGCATAACCAGCAATGGTAGGACAGAACCCGCGGTGGTTTTGCCAACTACATAAATGGCAGAAGCACCAGGGCTTCTGCCCTACAAAGACTGAAGATACGGATTGTTGTTTAGTCACGCGCTGAGGTTATAATGAGTATCGGGGAAAGTGACATGAATCTCCACGAACAAATGGAACAAATATACCGGAATATTCCACTGGATAGCATACCTTGGAATCTGTCGGAGCCACCTGAACTGCTGGTCAGAGCTATTGAGACTGGAAGAATTAAACCCTGTAAAGTAGTGGATCTGGGATGCGGCGTCGGCAACTACGCGGTCTGGCTCGCTCGTCAAGGTTTTGACGTAACAGGCATTGATATAAGCCAACATGCTATAAAGCATGCTAATGATCTTGCGACCCGAGATGGAATATCTTGCTACTTCATCGTCGGCGATTTGCTTGGTGACCTGAAGAAATTCCATACTAGCTTCAACCTTGCCTATGATTGGGAGGTTCTACACCACATCTTTCCAAAAGATCGGCCGCGTTACCTTCAAAACGTCCATGACATGCTTCGTCCGAATGGCACATACCTCTCACTTTGCTTCAGTGAAGAGGATCCAGAATTCGGCGGAAAGGGAAAGTTCCGCGAGACTCCGCTCGGCACGATGCTATACTTCTCCTCCAAAGAGGAGCTAAAGGAATTATTTAATCCCTTATTTCATGTCCTTGAACTGAATACGGTCGAAATACCGGGCAAATTCAAACCCCACCTGGCAAACGTGGCCTGGTTGAAACGCAAATGAGGGTTTGATTCCTCACTCAAAGGTTCTGTCCTGCTCAGCAAATCCCTGAGGGAAGGTTGTGATTGTAGTCTATTCACTAACAGGTTATGACCTTACTTCCGAAGACGCCCCACCGTCTCCACTTCTTCTTGGGTCAGGTAGCCAATTACATCAGTGGCCGAAGCACAAGGGATTCTGCCCCACAAAAACTTGAAGACGGACTATCTGTTAATTCTTTTTATCGCCTTGTGTATTTTTTTAAGCGATTGGGTCTCCTCCATAAGCTCTTGGCATTCACCTGGATTTGCCTCGTTCCACTTATACAGAATCTGTGCCGCCTCCAAGATGGATGTTAGCGCATTTCTTACTTGGGCTTCCGAAAGAGGTATAAAACTGACAAGGATAAACACCATGACATTAACTGCAACGGACCATACCCCCAAGAAGTAACTGAGGATTAGTATAGCGGCTAGCAACAACACTCCTAGTCTTTGCAAAGATCTGTCTGCACGAGAAGTTGCTTGGGTCACCAAAGCGATGTTCTCAAAGTATCCATACCCTAAAGGCTCTATGTCCTTAGCTCGTTCGGAAAAGGGTTTTTCTCTTTGCAAAGTATCGACGAACTCATCGAGAAAATCCTGATCATTCGCTTTTTGTATAAGGAATTTATTTTTCTGCCTCACACCCCATACCATAGTGCCAGCGAACACAGCAGTTAGAGCCAACACGATCTCAATTACAACTTTGATTACTATTGCCACATGTCACCTCGCCATCGGGCCAGTGTATTGCGTTATGTCCAAGTTATTGAGGTACTATTCACCCGGCAAGACTTATTTCATAACTTCTGTAACACATGAGGAGAGAACCGATTCTTCTAGACAGTTGGCCCACAGCTTTGCTGTGGGGAGCCTCAACCAGAGGATGATATTTCAACCGCTACGCTTCACACAGCCCGCCTGCGACGGGTGTGGCACCCATGCAAGAGCTTTATCACGGGCGGCAGATGTGGACATCTGCCTCGCACAAAATGTTAGGGAATCGTGACAAGAAGCTTGTTTTGATTCCAAAGGAGTGCTACTGTCCTTCTATGTCACCGCTTGAAATCATTGCCTTAATTGTGTTTCCTGTGACTCTCAGCAGCTTCCAACTTACAGTGCAGCAGGAGAGAACACTCAGATCAGACAGAATGCCTATGTTTAGGTCAGAATTATTTACATCGATAGTAATGTTCCCATCCTTCGTGTTGGCAGTGGCCAGTGGTATTGTCCTCCTCTTGCACTCCTGGCAAATTCTGGTCATAACCTTTATCGCCACGGCTCTTGTTTACCCTATCTTTGGCAGGTTCCTAATCTCCAGGCTTTGGGCAGTGCCCTACTATTTCCTGGACAAGTGGGCACGTAAAAAAGAGTCTGGCGAATAGCAATCGCAGAGCAAACCCGCAGCGGTTATGCCGATTCAATAAGTGGCAGAAGCACCCGCCACGGCGGGCTTCTGCCCTACAAAGACTGCCCGCTGCTTGTCAGGGATCGACGCAAAACAATTTTGTTGACCGACTATATTCCCCTGCTCATTTTGTCGAAAACAATTGTAGACTTTAATAGAAACGGGGAGACGGCGCTATGAAGAAGATTTTGATCGTATTGGTTTCGGGGCTGCTGGTGGTAGGTTTGCTGGGGTGCGGTTCCTGGAAAAAGAGGGATAAAGGGGCTCTTATCGGCGCTGGCGCCGGGGCGGTGGTTGGCGGCATCATTGGGGACAAAGCCGGTAACACCGCTGTCGGCGCGATCCTTGGCGCCGTTGTCGGCGGTGCCGCCGGAGCCTACATCGGCAACTACATGGACAAGCAGGCCGAGGAAATCGAACGCGACCTTGAGGGAGCCCGGGTCGAGCGCGTCGGCGAAGGCATCAAGATCACTTTTGATTCCGGTATCCTCTTTGATGTCAACTCATCGTCTCTGAGGTCGGAAGCAAGAGCAAACCTGAGCAAACTGGCCGGGATTCTGAACAAGTATGAGGACACGGAAGTTCTGGTCGAGGGTCATACCGATGCCACCGGGTCGAACGATCACAATCTTGACCTCTCCATGCGCCGCGCGCAATCGGTCTCCAACTACATGTCCACCCTGGCAGTTGCAGCCAACCGGTTTCGGATTATGGGCTATGGTGAGGATCAGCCCCTTGCCCCCAACGACACGGTGGAAGGCCGCCAGGCTAACCGTCGAGTGGAGATAGCGATTTTTGCCAACGACAAGCTCAAAGGTGTAGCTCGCGCCAAGGCTGAAGGTTGACCGACGGTCAGGATCGGTCAGGAAGAGCTAGCATCCGATGCTGCGAAAATAGTCGCAGGCCGGGTGGCACACCCGCCTGTGGCGGGGTGGGTTCCCATTTTCCCATTCTTGTGGGCGACGGGTGGCCCCTACAATCTTGTGGGCGGCAGATGTCCACATCTGCCCCAGCCAGTGCAATCCAAAATAACCCTGATTTTTGATGGCGGGGGGCGGATTTGAACCTACGACCTTCGGGTTATGAGCCTGTTCGAAAGTCCGAACAACAGAAAGCACCAGACACTAACCTGTAGTAATAGCAATTACTTACGGGAAACAAAGTGTCTGGTGTTTTCCCTTATTATCTGGTGTTTTGGCTAATTATGTTAGAAAACTGTTAGAAAAACCTATTATAACGTGAAGTGATCATAAAATCCAACGGAGTATTAGTAAATCAGTTATTGTTGACAAAAAATGGGATAGTTATTCCATTCTCATAGAACTAACCGTGAATCTAACATGTCCCTGAAAGGGAAAGACATATGCGGAATACTAATGGACTAATTGCACTCCTGCTGGGACTGACGGTTGCAGCGGGGATGACCACCTCAGCGTATGCTGCCGAGATTTCGTGGTCGAATGCGTCAGGGGGCAACTGGAGCACCGGCTCCAACTGGACCGGCGGGATTGTCCCTGGTGCCGGCGATACGGCTTTCATAACGCTCGATGGAACCTACACTGTCACGCTTGATGCTGACACGACTGTAGCCGGGATTACTCTTGGCGGTTCCAGTGGCAGGCAGACATTTTCGATGACTTCGAGAACTCTGACCGTCAACGGGCCGTTCACTATCAACACCAATGGCAAGGCATCAGTGAACTACTCAACCATCAACGGGACAGGGAATATACTGGTCTCAGATACTCTGACTCTATACAATTCTACGATCGACGTGCCGCTACACAACGCCAGTGTCATCACAGTCGCGTACGCCTATAACTATTTCAATCGATCGTACACCAATGATTCGGGCTCAACTCTTCGGCTTTGGTATCCCTCAAACCTCAGTTCGTGGTTGGTTGTCGATAGTGGTTTCACGAACAACGGGCTTTTAGAATATGTCTGTACTTACAGCACCGCAAGTATCTCGGTGAATACTCCCAACGGTCCTTTGGTCAACTCTCTTACCGGTACTATCTCCATCACTGGAACGACCGGCTCGGCAAATATCAATGCTGAGCTTGATAACCAAGGAACCATGTCACTGGAGTGGCCCCTTAGTTTGACTGTTGCCTCCGCAAATCATACCAATAGCGGAACTATCAGCCTCACCGGCGGTAGTTTGCACATTAACCAGAGCGGGACAACTCCCAGTTTTACTAATACGGGAACGATTGTTGTCAACAGCGGATATACGCTCGATATCAACGCGGGTACTTTTGATTACCCCTCGGGCAGTATCACTGGCGAGGGAACACTTGACTTCTATCAAGCAACCGTTACCTGGGTTCCCAAGTTGAACTGGGATGGTTCGCTCATTCTAAACTCCAGTACTCTGACAATATCTGACAGTCTGCTCATTCAGAGTCGGACACCGGTGAACTACTCAACCATCAACGGGACAGGGAATATACTGGTCTCAGATACAATGACTCTAATCACTTCTACGATCAATGTGCCGCTACACAACGCCGGTGTCATCACCGCCGCGTTCGGCTACAACTATTTCAATCAGGGGTACACCAATGATCCGGGCTCAACTCTTCGGCTTTGGTATCCCTCAAACACCAGTTCGTGGTTACATGTCGATAGTGGTTTCACGAACAACGGACTTCTGGAACTTGTCTCGACGTACGGCTCCGCTAGTGTCAGTGTGAATACTCCTAACGGTCATCTGGTCAACTCTCCTACCGGCACTATCTCCGTCACTGGAACAGCTGGCTCGGCAAGCATCAATGCTAAGCTTGATAACCAGGGTACGATGGATATTGAGTATCGCCTCAGTATGAGTGCTGCCTCCGCAGATCATACCAACAGCGGAACTATCAACATCACCAGCGATAATTTGCTCATTTACCAGAGCGGGACTACCCCCAGTTTCACCAATACAGGAACGATTATAATCGATAATGGACGTCAGCTCTGGGTCGACAGGGGCACTTTTGATAATCAGACTGGCGGCACACTCGCAGGTTACGGGTCAATATACTTTACGGCATCAGTGGTAAGTTTCACCAATGCCGGTATCATTAACCCGGGGACATCGCCTGGAACTCTCACTATTACCGGAAAAGATCTGGTCCAGCAGCCCACATGTTTGATTAACATAGAGATTGCGGGCACAACATCCGGAGATTTCGATTCTCTGGCCATTGCCGGCAGTGTCACCAAAGCCGGTATCCTCAACGTAGATCTGTATAACGGTTATTTCCCGGCGATTGGTGATAGCATCCCGTTCCTGAGCGCAAGCGCAGTTAGCGGAGATTTTGACAGTCTCGATCTAGCGATCGGCGGCGTCATCTTTGACACTGTTTCATCAGCAACTTCCGTCTCATTGGTCTGCACCCAGGCAGACAATTTTGATCCGACCATCTCACTGGCTGCCACACAAAGTTATGGAACTGCCGATTCGGTTCAGATCGACCTCTGGGGAGCTTCCAGCGATCCGGAGTATCCTGATTCATTGCTCACCTTCGGCTACACAGCTGACAATGACAGCCTGCTCGTGACAATTGACACGGCCGCCGGCACTATGACTCTCAAATCCGACCTCGCTTACTCAGGAACAATAGAACTGATAGTCACCGTCTCTGATCCCGGGAGCGCTTCCAGCTCGGATACGGTTACAGTGACAATCGACCCGTATGTCTCTGTCGATGATGAGACAGAGGCCACATTGCCAAACCAGTTTACGCTTGAACAGAATTATCCGAATCCGTTTAATCCGGTGACAACTATTGAATATAGTGTTCCATCGAGGTCGAATGTTACAATTGAGATATTTGATATTCTCGGACGAAAAATCAAGACTCTGGTGGATGAATCCAGGGCAGCTGGTGAATATCAGATTACTTGGGATGGCAACAATACAAATGGGCAGAAAGTCTCAACCGGGATTTACTTCTATCGCTTCCAGGCTAATGACCATGTCGCAACAAGGAAAATGATACTGCTGAAATAGCAACTATTGGCAGTAAATATAGAGGGACAGGTTATGAGACTTGTCCCTTTCCATTTCCAGTAGGCCACATCCAAATAATTTTGTTAGAAAGTCAAATATTAGTGGACAATAAAACACCACAATAGGCTTGTAACCTATTGTGGTGTAATAAGTTGGTAGCGGGGGTAGGATTTGAACCTACGACCTTCGGGTTATGAGCCTCACCTCCGCAGGCGGCCGACAGTCTCGACCGCCTCACGGGTCAGGTAGTCGGCCAGATCGCGAGCGATTTCTTCGGCGCGGGGGTGCACGGTAGGTTGATACGGATAGCCCGGCATTCCCCGGAAAGGAAGGGGTTTGACTGTTTCAGAATGGACGGTGTTGGGATCGCCGTCTTTTATCCAGCCGAAAGCATAGAAGAAGAAGTCTCGCTTCCAGCCTGTCGGCAGCGCCGGCATCTCTGAAGCGCCGAACTCAAGTGAAATCTCTTCGCCGGGACCGTAGATGACGTACCGGTCGTCGATTTCTCCCAGCAGTTCGAGTACCGGGCCATAGCGCGTGTAGCGGCCAACATGCTGACGCCAGGGGCCGAATCTTTCCACCTGATGGTAGTCAAAAAACTCCATTCCCAGCGAATCTTTGGTCATAGCAGAAAACCCGCGATAATGCAAATCGGCTGAAAGAAGCGGAGCTTCGTTTTGTTTTACTTCAATCGCCGCGACATCGACGGTGAAGAATATCTCGTCCCAGTGACCTACTGCCGTATACGGCATCCGATCACGGCCTTCCTTAATGATGCAAATCTCAATTGACAACGCAAACCTGAGAACATATTTTGCCGTCCTTAACGGATATTGGATAAGGAACGGCCGGAAACGATGCTTGACAACGCCAAGATGCTTGAATATACCAATCCGGTTCAAGCTGACCTGGATGAGTTCGACCGGAAACTTGCGGACTACCTGAGAGGGGACTCCCCTCTTATCAGTTCCATCGCCCGGCACCTGCTGCGGACCAAAGGGAAACGGATTCGGCCCGCCTTTCTCTTTTTGTCTTCGCGGGCAGCCGGCAATTTCACGGAGCGCTCCGTTGACACCTCGCTTTCCATTGAGTTGATTCACACCGCCACGCTGCTGCATGATGACGTCGTGGACGAATCGGAAATGCGGCGGGGACGGGAAACGGTCAATGCCCAGTGGACTAATCTCATTTCCGTTCTGATGGGAGACTACCTGTTTGCCAAGGCCTTTCGCATTATGGTAGAGACGGGTTCGGTGGAACTGGTGAAAGCCATCTCCCGGGCGACTGAACGGGTGTCAGTGGGGGAACTTCGCCAGATTGAAGAAACCAGCAACTACGACCTCTCCGAACAAGAATACCTCTCCATCATCGCCGACAAAACCGCCTCTTTGTTTGCCGTTTCCTGCGAAGCGGGTCCGATTTTGAACCAGCGCACTAATAGTGACCGGCAGCGCTTCGCCACTTTCGGGGAGAAAATCGGCACTGCTTTTCAGATTGCCGACGACCTTCTGGATTTTGTCGGAGAAGCGGAAGTCACCGGCAAAGAGCCCGGCAACGACGTTCTCACCGGCAAGATAACGCTTCCGTTGATTTATTCATTGAAAAAGATCGGCAGGGTCGGCAGCCGGGAGATCATCGGGCACCTGAAGAACAATGGCGGCAGAGATTCGTTTGAGCTGGTTTTCGACTTCGTAAGAGAGAACGGCGGGATTGAGTATGCCTACCGTCGAGCCGACGAGTTGAGTCAACAGGGGTTGGAGGCCATTGACGGGATTGAAAGCTCGGTTTACTTCGATTCTTTGACCCACATGGTGCAGTTTACCACCGCCCGCGCTTCCTGAGTTCGCGGGATGAGACTTTTTTGCTGGGCAGACCCTGCTGTTGTGCATATCTTCCTTTCCTAAACCGTATAACCCTGTTTGAGTATAAAGCAGCGTATGTTTGGCCTTAAAGACATCTCCATAAACTTCCTGACCTCCACACCGGTCGCGGTGTCGCTGGCGCTGCTGGTACTGACGGCGCTGGCCGTTTATCTCTATTTCAGAACCAACCCTCCCCTCCCGCGCTACCTGAGAATAATCTTGGGCGGCATTCGTCTGATTGCCCTTCTCGCCCTGTTTGCCGCTCTTTTTGAACCGGTGGTGAGTTTTAGTCGCGAATTTCAACGCCCCAGGAGAGTGGCCCTGCTTTTGGACCATTCTTCCAGTATGGACAAAATTGAGTCGGGCAAATCGCGTAAAGCCCGGCTCGATTCGCTGTTATCGTCCCGCTCGTTTGCCGATCTCAGATCGCGCGTCGAGGTGACGCCCCGGTACTTCGGGGGTAACCTGGCGGTTTCACAAGACAAAGTTGACCGCGAAAAGACGGCCTTAGGAGAGGGGATTTACCAGCTTGAACAGCAGGAATTGGCCGAACCTTCCGACTACTGGATTCTGTTCAGCGACGGCCGATGGAATTCGGGCCGCGAGCCGGCCGCGGCTGTGCGCGGGGGACAGGCGCCGATTATCGCCGTCGACATGGCCACCGGGGCGGGGAATTTCGACGTCGCTTTATCTGAGATCAATTTCAACCCGGTCGTTTTTGTCGGGCAAAAGACTGAGATAGAGGTCAAACTTACCTGGCAGGATGCCTTGGACAAAAAGATCAAAGTAGAGTTGCGCGATTCCAGCAGGGTGCTGACCGACAGCAGGTTGACGGTTACGCAGGAAGTTGGGCGGGGGGAGATTAAGCTTGAGTATCTCCCGACCGAGCCGGGGCAGCAAATCCTGGATGTGTACATCCCGCCAATCGAGGGAGAGGAAACGGTCGAAAATAATCGCCGCTCGTTCGCGGTCAAGGTCCTCAAAAGCCGCCTGTCGATCTTGCTAGTGACCAGGCGCCCCGATTACGAAGTCGGTTTTCTCAAGCGGTTCCTGCTGCAGTCGGGCAAATACGAGGTCAATCTGAAAGTGACCGGGACAAAGGCAGGGAATCTGGCGGGGAGATTTCCCACCCGCCAGACCGAGCTGAACCGCTATGACCTGGTCATTCTGCACGACCCGGACCCGCGCCGGTTCGAAGCGCAACAGGATATTATCAGATCATATCTGAACGACCGGGGCGGGGCCATCTGGATTCTGATGGGCAGTCAGTTCGCCAAGCGCGGGGCAGTGGAATGGTTTAACCAGCTCCTTCCCTTTTACCAGTCAAACTCCGACCGACTACAATACACGCAGTTCCATGCGCAGCCGGCCGAGGGCAACCTCTTTCATCCTGCCGTCCGCCTGGCGGAAAGCCAATCGGCCATTCGGGAGACGTGGTCGCAGTTGCCGCCGTTCCAGTCGCTGGTTCGATGTGATGTGGTGGATCGCGAGGCTAAGGTGCTGGCCTTTGCCTCTGTTCGCCAAGGCGGGGATGAAAAAATGCCCGTCTTGGGCTATAAGAGATTCGGCCCCGGCAAGCTGTTCGCCAGCGCTGCGCTCCCGTTCTGGACGTGGGGGTTTGTCAGCTTGGGGTTTGGCGAGGATGACAGCCATTACGGCACGTTCATCGAGGGAGTGGTCAGTTGGTTGACAGTGAAGGACGATTTTGACCCGATCCGCATCGTCCCGGGAAAGAAAGTATTTGCGCGGGGTGAAACGGTGGTGTTTGACGGTTTTGCCTTTGACCTTGGTTTTCGACCGATACCGGGCGTCACGGGAGCGGTGCGGCTTGAGAAAGCAGACGGACCGGATACGGTTGAAACCGACCTTATTGGCATCGGCGATGGCAAATACCGAGCTCAATTTTTCAACCTGACCCCCGGGAAATATCACTACGCTGCGGCCTTTGAAAAGGAAGGGCAGTTGCTGAAACAAACCGAAGGTGATCTTCTCATCGAACCTTTTTCTCTTGAGGAGTTTGACCGGAGCGGCGATCCCGCTGTTTTGACCTCTGTGGCCAAGCTGTCGGGAGGCGATTATTTTACGTATGAAGAGTTTGATCGGGCTTTGGAATCGATCGAGCTTGCACCCGTTCAGGTGAGTCAAAAAGGGGGGGTGGTGGTGTTCAACAAGCTGTGGCTTTTGATTGTCGTAATCGGAGCCTTATCGGTCGAGTGGCTCCTGCGCAAGGCGTTCCAGCTAGTTTAACGAGTTAGTCTGGCGAGTCAGTCCCGTGGCTTGGCTATGTTTTTGTACGCTTCGGTGATCGATTTCAGATCAATCCCCTCGGCAAGGGCTATCTTTTCCTCGCATAGATCCTCGACCAGTTTCTTGATCCGCTCGCCGCACTCCAAGATTTGCTTTAGATAACCTTTTTGTGTCTCGTCTAATTGGCCGGACTCTTCCATTAGGATCTCGCCGTAGCCGATTATGCCGGCCAGGGGGTTGTTGATATCGTGATTGAAGGTCAGGCAATGGCCGATGTACGGTTTGAGGGCGCGGAAAACTGCCAGTTCCTCTTTCAAGTCCTTGTCGGTCTCGGCCTTTTCAAGCGAGAGCTTTTCCATTACCTTGTTCCCCTGAGAAAGATCTATCTTTATTGTACAGTATTACTCCTTCTCGTTAAATCGGCAAAAAAGTGAGATTCTCAACGCGGCTCTCAACCGGTCAGGTTCCATTCGGAACTCAACCTGCGATGCTTGACCGACACCAGAGTCCAAGTTATATTCGGGCGAAAACAACGCGCCATCACCCCCGGCCAGTTGGTGGTGTTTTACGATGGGGACATCGTATCGGGGGTGGGATAATCGCGTAAAACAAAAGGGATGTTATCCCCGCGTAGGGGGCGGCCTTGCGTCGCCCCTTGAGAAGGCGGGAGACAAGCCCCCGCCCTACGCGAGGTATGCAATAAGACTATGGATAACACCGAACAAAAAACCTGCCAGGAACTGATGATGCACGACATGAAGCCGTGCGGCAGGACATTGTATGACGGTGAGAAGTGCATTTGTCACTCCAAGAGAGAAGACAAGGATGTCCAGTTATTTCAAAAAGAGTTGGACAGGATATTTGGCAACGAAAAAGCTGAATATTACGATCTAACCGGCTTCATTTTCCCCAAAAAGGGCTACAAACTCCCGAGGGAATACAAGAAAGATACCTACTTCACTATGGCCATGTTTTCGGGAGAAGCACACTTTTTGGAGGCGACGTTTTCGGGAGAAGCATACTTTCGAATGGCCACGTTTTCGGGAACAGCAGACTTTGGCGGGGCCACGTTTTCGGGAAAAGCAGACTTTCGCTGGGCCACATTTTCGGGAGAAGCATACTTTGGCGGGGCCATGTTTTGGGAAGAGGCATACTTTGGGGGTGCCACTTTTTCGGGAGCGGCAGATTTTTTTAGCGTTATGTTTTCGGGAGGGGCATACTTTGGAGGTGCCACTTTTTCAGGATCGGCAGACTTTGATGCAGAGAACAATGGTGAGGACATGTTTATTGATGAGACTGTTTTTGCTGCTTGTCGTTTCACTCAACCCGAAAAGATCAGATTCCGCAAAGTATCCCTTGCCAACTGCCGTTTTTTGGAAACCGATGTGAGCCAGGTGCAATTCATCGATGTTGGATGGACAAGGAAGGGTAAGTTCTGGTTTCCCAGAAATGCCGTTCACGATGAACTCACAGAGTATCCAGACTACACCCTGATCGCTCAGCTCTACCGCCGCCTGCAAGCGAATTACGTGAATAACTACCGCTACTCCGAAGCAAGTGACTTCTACATCGGGGAGCAGGAGATGGTGCGCAAGGCGAAGGGAAAGGTGGGGCAATACCTGTCCACCAATTTTCTGTACAAGATCATATCTTATTACGGTGAAAGCTTCACGCTGCCGCTTTTGTGGCTGGCGTTTATCCTGCTGGCTGTCCCGGCGGTTTTTCTTTATGATGGAATCAACTTGACTCCTGACCTGCAGAACCCAGCCGCCGTCGAAACGGTAAACTACGAGTGGAGTTGGTCTCCGGGGGATTTTCTACTTGCCAAAAGCGACTATTGGGGGACCTTCGTTGCCAATTTCTCTCTCATTGCGTACAGCCGGTCTGATATTGGCAAGTATCTACCGGAATCCCACACGCGGTTGATCGTAACCATCGAGAGTCTGATCGTCATCGCGCTGTTGGCCTTTTTCCTGCTGGCGCTGCGGCGACAGTATAAACGGAAGACGTTTTAAGCCCATAGGTGTGGCGGTGCCACTGTCGGGTTTCTCATAGGCGCGGCTTGCCGTCGGAACCCAACCTACTTCTGACATTAACGTAGGTCGGAATCCCCCCGTGGTTCCGACAATCATCTGGATTCCCGCTTTTGTGGAATGACGATTCCTGTGGTTGCGGCAACTCCAACACATCCTGTTTATGGTGGGTGAAACCGTTTGACATTCCGGCTCATCAATCCCACCTTCTTGCTCTATGACTGATGAAGAAGAAAAACACCAACCCGCCGAAATCGGCTCCATGCCGTTTCTGAACCACCTTGAGGAACTGCGGCGGCGGCTGCTCAAGTCGCTGCTGGCGCTGGTGCTGATGACGGCCGTGGCCTACTATTTCAAGGACCACCTCATGGCGTTCATCATAGAGCCCCTCGGCAATGTCAAGCTTCACGTCACCCAGGTCACCGGCTCGTTTTACGCCTACCTGAAAGTGTCTCTGATCGGCGGCGTGGTGGGGGCGGCCCCAATCATGTTTTATCAATTGTGGTCGTTTGTAAGCCCCGGCCTGTACCCGCAGGAGAAAGCCCGCGTCTTTCCGCTGGTTTTTGTTTCCACAGTGCTCTTTTTGATCGGAGCGGCGTTTTGCTACCTGGTGGTGCTTCCCTACTCGCTCAAGTTCCTCATCGGCTTTTCCGGCGACCTGCTCAGCCCGATTATTACCGTCGGCAGCTACCTCAGTTTTTCCGGGATGCTGCTTTTGGCTTTCGGGGTTGGCTTTGAAATGCCGGTGGTGGCCTATTTTATGGGGAAGGTTGGTATTATCTCATCGCGCTTCTTGGGCAAAGGAAGGCGCTACGCTGTCGTGTTGATTCTCATCACGGCCGCCATCCTCACCCCCACCCCGGATATTGCCACCCAACTCATGTTAGCCGGGCCGCTGTATCTGCTGTATGAAATCTCTATCATCATCGTGAGGGTCACGGGTAAGAGAAAATAGATTTCTCGTGGATCGTGGCGGACGGGGAGAGGTTGTCCCAAAAGGCAACTGTTCTGGCTCGCGTAGGGTGGGGGCTTGTCTCCCACCTTATCATCGGCGGACACAAGGCCCGCCGCTACGCGGAGTTAGCACGGGTTGTCGGGTTTCTCATAGGCACGGCTTGCCGTCGGAACCCGTCCTACTTTGTTGCAGGCTTTATGAACCTATGTTTCAGGGCCAGGCCTAACAGGACGAGGAAAAAGGGATCCACTACAAACCGAAAGCGGTTATTTTCACCCAGCTCAAAAGCGTTGCCTACAATCGTAACGTACACGACGTTCAGCCAGATAAACAGCAGCGTAAGAGCATAAGCAGAACCCGTTGCCCTGCGTCTGAAAGCCTGCCTGAGCATAACGAAGCCATAGACAATCACCGCCACGTACAGCAACGCCGTAAGAAGCCCCATGTTAAGAAACGCCCGGTCGTCGGTTATCTCCTTCTCATATTGTAACTGCCCGCATAAGATCAAGTTGTAGACCCTGTCAATGACGCCTATTTTTTGGCGGTTGTCCTTCAAGAATGAGTAAGAGCTGGTCGGGATGAAATAGATCATGAGCGATTCGAACAGACTCCCGATATAGGCGCCCGGATAACGGGGGAGAACATATAGAGCGTCACGCCGGTATTGCTTGGAGATATTGATATAAGTCAGATTGTTCAAATTGGGCGCCCCCGATGACTTTTGCGTCTGATCCAGAACGGGGATGCCGGTCGGTTCTGCAAGGGGAACATGGGAATGGCGTTGGTATGTCTCCAGCTTTCGAAAGGGTTTGACAACAGACAAAGTGGAGAGTTTTCCCTGATCGATGAGGCTGAAGCGCTCGCTCAACGGCAGTCTCCACGTGGTCAATCTTGCGAAATTCATTCCGAACCAGGTGCTGCTGCTAAAACTGCCGAACTCGTGGGCGTTCTTGGCATACAGTAGAAAACAGAGCAGGAATGGGACACCGGCTACCAGGGCAATCTTTTTCCAATTTTTTCTCTGGTACCAGATCAATGGCAGCGTCAGCACCGCAAACCATGCCAGATGGAAAACGCTTCGTGTAAAAACGAGCAAAGCTAACAAGGCAAAGAAGATTACCAAATGATGAAACCGTCCGAACTTCAAATAGCGGTGCAGCAGTAACGCCGCCAGGCAGAGAACAGCCGCGACAGGGTAGGTGTAAAAGAGAAAGTCCTCATACAATATGCATGACGGACTGGCAACAAATATGATTGTTAAAATGGAGCTGAGTCTGCCCGACAGACCTAAGTCTTTCATTAACAGATAAAGCGAGATGCTGAGCGTCAAGCCAAACAAGAGATAAATAACGTGAAACGCGAGCGCTTCTTGTCCCGCAAACAGTTTCAGGACAATTCCGAGAAAGAGGTTGAAAAGCGGTGGCTGGCTATGGAGATAGTATAAACTTTCAAGCAGATTAGTGCGCAGCAGTTGGGGGTCGATAAACTGCCAGTAATAGTCCAGAGGCCCTATATCGAACCGTACCCCCAAGATGAAACAGGCTATTCTGGACAGAACGAAGGCAGTTATGACATACGCCAGAGGGGGGATATTGAGTCTTATGCGTGCAGCGTGGCTGTCTCTTTTTCGAAGCACCTCGAGGCATCCTTTGGCTAAAACGAATCGTGCGCGTCCATACTTGATACAGTCGGCATTCCCCGGCCAAGATCAGTGCCAAGATGCTAAGTTGGGCGTTTCGAGTCAAACAGAACCTCAGCATTTTGCTGCTTGAGCCGCCTTCGGGTTAAGTCTATTGACAATCGGGTCCCTTGGAGATAAATTAAGGGACGATATAGAACTAGCGGGCGTAATTCAGTGGTAGAATGCAAGCTTCCCAAGCTTGACGTCGGGAGTTCGACCCTCCTCGCCCGCTCTTTTTTATGGAACTGTCATGAAAATTATTAGTGTCGACCCCGCCTCACCATTGTTCGGCCATGTCCGCCCCGGCTACAAAGTCGTGGCGATCAACGGCAAGCGCGTGCTCGACGCGATTGATTTCCGCTACCGAACTGCCGATGAGCGCGTAACGATCAGGTTTGCCGACCGCCGGGGACGGGAGCTGGAGTTTCAGTTCGATGAACTCAGCCCCGGATATCTCGGCCTGACTCTGGATGACGACAAAATAAGGCGGTGCAACTGCGATTGTATCTTTTGTTTCGTTCACCAGCAGCCGAAAGGGCTGCGAAGCAGCCTCTATGTCAAAGATGAGGACTACCGTCTTTCCTTTACCCACGGTAATTTTATTACTCTTTGCAACCTGACCGAGCAGGATATGGCGAGGATTATCGAGCAGCGGCTTTCGCCCCTGTATGTCTCCGTACACACGACCGACGACAGCCTGCGGCGCAGTATGCTCAGAAATAAAAGATTGGCGCCAATCCTGCCTTGCTTGCGACGCCTTGCGGAGAATGGAATCACCATTCACTCGCAGGTGGTGCTCTGTCCCGGCATCAACGATGGTCCCCAGTTGGAGAAAACGATCAACGACCTCTCGCGACTATACCCCGGTGTTGAGACATTGGCGGTGGTGCCGGTCGGCTTGACCAGGTATCGTGACAATCTTCCGCGCTTGCGGACTTATACTAGCGATGAGGCCGCAGCCATCATTGACTTCATTGGGACTCGCCAGAAAGATTTACTTGCCAGACTCGGGACCAGGTTTGTCTGGCCGGCGGATGAGTTTTACGTTCTGGCGCAGAGAGATTTTCCCGGCCGGGCGTCATACGAGAAGATGTCTCAGTTCGAGAACGGGGTCGGCATGGGGCGCGAGTTTCTCACTATGTTTAACCGTCGTCGGTGGCGACTTAAAGAGATACGTTCCGACAGGCGGGCGCTGTTTTTGACCGGCCATTCCGCGCATCCGTTCCTGAGCCGGCAGGTTGTACCGTTTATTCAAAATGAGTTCAGGCTGCGCCTGTCCCTGCACCCTGTCCGCAACCGATTCTGGGGAGAGATGGTAACGGTGTCGGGACTGCTGACGGGGGAGGACTTGCTTGATGCGGCCCTTAGAGAAGCGGATGAGTATGACGTTCTTGTGTTGCCGCCGAACTGCCTCAACAGTGACAACCTGTTTCTGGACGACATGTCGCTTCAGCAGTTTCAAAACGCTTTAGGCAAACCGGTCGTTGTCGGGCGGTACAACCTGGCTGAAAGCATCAAAGAAATCTTCGTATGAGATTGCCCACTGTTGCCATTATCGGACGCCTTAACGTTGGGAAGTCCTCGCTGTTTAACCGCTTGCTCCATAAGCAGGTAGCGGTGGTGGACGAGCAGCCGGGCGTTACCCGCGACCGCAACTACGCCGTCTGTGACTGGAGTGGAGCAAGTTTTCGCCTCGTTGATACCGGCGGGATGGCGCCGGGAACGGACGACCTAATGGAGAAGCTGATCCATGACCAGACGGAGTTCGCCATAGTTGAATCAGACCTGGTGCTTTTTATCGTAGATACGCATGTCGGCCCTGATCCGGTTGACCGCCGGATCGCTCGGCGGCTGCACCAGTCCGGCAAGGAGTGCCTCTTAGTTGCCAACAAGGTCGATAATGACCGGCTTGAAAATGAGATATTCGAGTTTCTGGCGCTGGGCCTTGGTGATCCCGTGCCGGTCTCGGCCATGATCGGGCTCGGCATCGGGGAGCTTCTGGATAAAGTGATCTCAGCGCTTCCGGCGGCCGACCAGGCCGACGTCGACGACGAAAGCGCCATCAAAGTAGCCATAGTGGGGCGGCCAAACGTCGGCAAGTCTTCCTTCATCAACCGCTTGATTGGCCAACCACGGCTGCTTGTCACGCCTATCGCCGGCACCACCCGCGATGCCGTCGATACGCCGTTTGAGCTGGACGGTCAAAATTATATCCTGATTGATACCGCCGGGTTGAGGCGAAAATACAAAATTCACGAAAACATCGAGTTCTATACCACCCTGCGCACGGTCAGGGCTATCGAAAACTGCGATGTTGCGGTAGTTCTCGTCGACGCCGTGGAGGGACTCACGACCCAGGATCAGCGGATTCTGGAACAGGTCTTTACCAACCGTCGGGCGGCGGTGCTGGCCGTCAATAAGTGGGATCTCGTCGAAAAAGACCCCGCTACGGCTGATCGTTACACGAAGGCCATCAACGCCATCCTGGCCAAGTTTGCACACTTACCGGTCATCTATGTTTCAGCCCTGACCGGGCAGCGCACCGCCAGAGTGATGTCGCTGGTTGCGCAGGTCTACGCTGAGGCCAGAAAGAGAATCCCCACCGCAGAGCTCAATGAATTCCTCCAGAAGGCGCTAAAAAGGAAGCGCCCACCGGCACGACAGGGGAAGTACATCAAGATCAACTACGTCGCCCAGACGGAGGTAGCGCCGCCGACGTTCATTTTTTTTACCAACCAGCCTAAGTTGATTGACAAGTCCTATATTGGGTATCTGAGCAACCAGATTCGGCAAGAATACGGGTTTGAGGGGGTTCCCTTCCGCGTAAAGTTTAGAAAAAAGTAGTTCGTTTTCCCGTTCTGCCGCCGGCCTTAGACTCAAAAGCTCGCAAGTGGGTGTCGATATACTCTCTATATGCCTACCCCTACCGACATCGATGACAAGCTGAACGAGTTGGAGTCCAGACTCGAAGCCACCAGGGCTCAACTACGCGACCTGGCTACTCTGCAGGTAAAGGTGAAGTGATAATGCCTGCGTACGAGTTCACCTACCCATCAACGGTGGCGTCAGAAGACAAAATGCTTGACGAACTGGCGACCGTCTTGCAGGCCAACGGAATACCTGAAGACATGCAGAACTGGTTTATGCTGGCGGTTTCAGAGGCGTTTACCAACGCGCTGGTTCACGGCAATAAACGCAATCCCCGGAAAACGATTAAATTGGCGCTCTTCATAAACAACGGCCTCCTTGCTGCCGATATAATTGATGAAGGACAGGGAGGACTGACCAAAATCAAGCGCCGGAAGCCCCCGACTATGCTCTCGGAAGGTGGGCGCGGAGTGGATCTCATGAGACACTATGCGAGCGCCGTGGGGTTTACCCAAACGGAAAGCGGGGGACTAAAGGTCTCCCTGCGATTCGATCAGATGAAAGAAAATGAAATAGAGCGTTACACTTAGTTGACTGTGGAGGAGATCATGGAAATCACTGTCAGAGAAGACGCAAACGTGACCACTCTCAGCCTGAAAGGCAGGTTGGATTTGGCCAGCGGTTCAGCTCTCAAGGAGCAGATCAAACAACTGTTCGAAAAGGAAAAAATGGCCATTCATCTCAATCTCGGCGAAGTTGAATTCATCAACAGCTCCGGCCTGGGCTCTCTGGTATCGATCATGAAGGATATTCGACTGCGCAAGGGTCGTTTGACGCTGTCGAATCTGGCCAGCTACGTGCAGGAGATTTTTGAGATCACGCAGCTGTCGCACATCTTTGAGATCTTTGCCACCGAAGAGGAGGCCATCAATTCCTACCAGGCCGTCACCGCCGGCTGAGGCGGCGCGCTGCTTGGTCAACAAACAAGAAAGGGGTCTGGCTAATGAGTAACGTTATCGATCGGATAGGGCAGCTTCTTGTGCAACTGCAGTCGCCTGACTTTTACGAACGTGAAGAAGCCGTCAAAGAGTTGGGGACGTATAGCGAGGATGAAACCGTTGCCGGACTGGTAATGGTGATCGACGTTCTCGATTCTGTTGACGAAGACACCCTCAAACGTTTATCAGAGATTCTTGGAGAGGCTGGTCCCTCCGCAGCAAAGCTCCTCCTGGAGAAGTTTGCGGGCGCTTCCTCCAGGACCAAATTGGTCCTGCTGGATATCATCAAGCAGTTTATCGATGACGATATTGCCCAAAAGCTGGAAGCCTTCGCCGATGATCCCGATCCCGAAGTTCGCCAGAAGGTTGCCTATACCCTCGGCATGGCCGGGTATGCCGGCGCTGTACCCGTTTTGAAGAAACTGGCGATGGATGATGTCGGTCATGTCCGCGCCGCTGCCTTTGGCGCTCTCGGGTGGTTATGCTCGGAAGAAGAAGCAGACTTTTTGTTTATGGGCTTGCAGGATAAATACCCTGATGTCCGGGAGGCGGCTATGGGTGCTCTCGTTATTGTGAGTGGTCCCAAGGTGGTCGCCAAGTTTACGGCCGACCTTTATCACCAGCAGGTGGAGCGGCAGCGCCTGGCGGTAACGGCTCTCGGTCTGATAGGAGAAACCGAAGTAGTCGACCCGCTGATCAAGGCCATCAATCACCCTGAAGCTTCCGTCCGCAAGTCGGCCATCAATGCCCTGGCTCGGATTGGCGAGATTACCAATGTGCAACCGTTGACACTGGCCCTAAACGATGAGAACAGCGGCGTCCGCAAGGCGGCGATATCGGCTCTTATTACCGTTCGGGGAGAGCAAGCTGTTCCCGAGATCAGATTCCTATTGGATGATGAGGATGTCTGGGTGCGCTACCACACTATCAGTTCGATCGGCGCTTTGGGCCTGGATAAATTCAGTGACTACCTTATCCCTTATTTGGAGGATGAACAGGATATCCTGAAGATCGCCGCTACCAAGGCTCTGGCTCAAATGGGGTGCAAGCGGGCTCTGCCGGAGTTGAAGAAGCTTCGCCATGAAAAGAATAAGGACATCGTCGAAGCTGCCGAGACAGCCGTCTTAAGTCTTGAGGGGGGACGACAGTGAGAACGCACTCTATATTGGTCGTGGACGATGAGCTGCTGATCCGGGACTTGCTTTACGACTTCTTTCGCGGGCAGGGATGGGAAATTGCCGTCGCTGAAAACGGAGAAAAGGCCCTTGAGATACTGCGCTCGCGGCAAATCGACCTGGTCCTGTCGGATATCAAGATGCCCCAGATGGACGGGCTGGCGCTGACCACGGAGATGAGAGAGTCCTATCCCGATATCCCCGTCGTCCTGATGACCGGCTATCCTTCGGTTGACTCGGCCGTGACGGCCCTCAGGTGCCAAGTTGTGGATTATATTACCAAACCTTTTAACATCCATAAACTCTACAAAGTCATTGAGTCGAAGGTAAAGGAAAAGGAAGGCTGACGTCGCACACCATGTCTGAATTGGCGATCAGGAGAATTCTGGTGGCCGACCGCGAACCGGAGATTCGCCAGGAACTCGCGGATTTCTTTGTTATGATCGGTTACCAGGTGGATGCCGCGGAGAACGGTCAGGACGTCCTGAGCAAGGCGGCTGCCCACGACTACGCTGTAACCCTGGTGGATTGCCGACTTTCGGGGGGCGGCGGCCTTGAAGTGCTGGCCGAACTGTCTGTCTCTCATCCGGAGACTTCGGTCATCATGCTAAGCGCTGAGCCGATGCTGGAGATCGTTATCGCCGCCTTACGAAAGGGGGCTTTCGACTTTGTGGTCAAGCCGTTTGACCTCACCGAACTGACCGAGATAGTATGCAAGGCAGCCGACCAACACGAATTACTGAAGATGTATCAGGCGATGTCCACACAAGGGCGGCAGGGCAGGGATGCAGGCAGTCAAAGGGGGACAGCCTCGGGTCGCCCGACAACACCAAAATCACCAGTATCCCTTTGAATGCAACTTGGCATCAATCTTTTGATACTATCTATGCCGAGCCGGGCCGGAAGAATGTGAAAAAAGTTCAAACTTGACACTATCTGTGGTGACCGATATTCTGACATAAGTTCGGAAGAGTAAGATTATGAAAAAGGTAGTCTTAGCGCTTGTTTTCTTGGCCCTGGATGTGGCGGTAAGCTACTACGGGGCTGTAGAGTAGAAGGAGCGGACGAAGGTTGCCTATGAGCGCGGGAAGGAAGAAAGCGTCCACCAAATTGAGGAATATGCAAAGAGATTTGATTCGCTCGCGTATTCCGTTAGGCGACAAGAGCTTGAGGCGGCAGAATCGCTGTGACAGAGGGAGCTTTCCTGTCGCTGGGCATACGACTCAATGGCCAGGATTGTCAGCCTCGAAAAAAATAAGGTAGATTCGCTGAAAATGAAGTCTGAGCCGGCTCAGTCCGACAAAGAAAAGACAGAGTCCGGAATTGACTCGACGGAAGAAAAGAGCCTCTTAAAACATAAACAAATATTGAGTTACTATAAAAAGCGCTACCGTGCTCTTCCCAGGGACCTGTCGCCGTATGAAAAGAGAGTCGGCTCTGGTGGAAATCAGGGACGAAATGGCTTAGAAGTTCTCTATTGCGCTGTCGGAGTTAGGTAAAGTTAGAGCAGACAACAAGTTAGACTATTAGATGCGTCACCCATAATGACTCCCCGCAAAGAATCTGAATTTGCCGAGGTACTGGTTGACAAGCTTTTTCTTGAATCATTTGCTATCGAGCAGTCTGCTTACCACACCAATAACTCCGAAAACCATCTCAATACCGTTTCAGATAAGCTTCGCAGCCGCTTGAAGTGGCACATAAATCACTCTCTATCTCCTCGTCAGAAACAGGTGATCAAACACTACTTGTCCGGCAAAAAGGAGAGAGAAATAGCGCAGATTCTCGGGGTTAAGCAGCAGGTCGTAAACATCTATAAGCATCGAGCAATCAAGAAGTTGAACAAGGCGCTGGCTACATAGGTGTATGTCAAAAGGCTCTTATATGAGGGGTTACATATAAGCTACGTACTCGCTGCCGTCTCACGAACTGGCAAGGTAGCTAAAAAAATATCTAAAGGAGGTGACATCTAACTGATCGGAACGCGCCTGTTCCCTCAACGGTTTCACGTAATTGTGGTACAACTGCGTAGGTTAGGGGGAAACTGGAAATAAGGAGTGGTGTCATGCCAAAGAGAGGATCAAGAAGAAAGTTCGCTCTTAAGGGAGAGAAGGAGTGCTGGCATCTGTATAGTCTTCAAGCGCTTAGTACCAGAAGGTTCACGGTGGTAGTCGGGAAAATTCTGACGGGGAGATATGAGCTGATTTCGCTAAGAGCTGATAGGCGAATTCAGCATAGCCACTCCGCTTGAATAGCGAGATAGTACTGTTCCGAGAAGAGATATTCCAAGAGCGAACTTACCGACCGAACGGGACTCACAATCCAGTGAGTCCCGTTCTATTTTCTGCACAGGGGGATTATGGACAGGTCGTGCCATCAGAGGGCGTTATTCCGGTCGTCGGAGTCTCGTGCAAAGTGATCGGCAACTTCTAAAGAGGGGACGAACAAGTCCATAACGTGATAACTTTGAGCCTTCTCTATACATTGCTCTTGACACTTATCCGTTAAGTGGCTTTTTTGACATCCTGATGGCTGATCAAACAACCCACTCAGGTGCCCTGGAGTTCACCTTCCCGGTGATTCTGATCTCAGAGTCCGATGGACAGTTTGTAATGGTCCGCCCGGCTGAAAACCGGAGAACCCGGCCAGATTTCTGCAAACGTTTTACTTGCTCAGCGGGTATAAGACAAAAATCGAGGAGAACAGATCAGGTTTATGATTATTAGACAGACTGTGACCATACTGGCACTGGCCGCGATTCTCGGTTTAGGGCTTAACCTCTTTACACCGAACAGAATCGCCTACGTCGGCCAATATCGTACTTTATCTGCCAGTAATGACCCAATTGTACCTCCCGATGCCACTCCGGGAGACCCGCCTTTTATTGCAGTTGATGTCGCCGAGCTTGAATTCAATTCCGGCGGGGTTATCTTTGTCGATACCCGTGAGCCGGAAGAGTTTGAGTGCGGTACGATTCCGGGTTCTATCAACATTCCTTTTGATTATCTCCCCGACGAGAGTCTGGAAAAGTACCTTGATTCCGCTCTTGGCAGCGTTGCCAGAGACTATCCGATTATCACCTATTGCGCCGGTGACGAGTGTGACCTGTCGCTCCACCTGGCTCGCAACCTTCAGGCGTTAGGATATACCAGAGTTTCCATATTCTTTGGCGGGTCCAGGGAATGGGAAGAGTCCGGGCTGGAGGTTGAAAGGAGACGTGTGTGCGACGAGTGATTGACAACGACTTGCTGACAGTAATATTGCGCGTGGCTATCGGAGCGACATTTATCTATGCTTCTATATACAAGATCTATGATCCCGGCACCTTTGCCAAGTCTATCTGGTATTATCACCTCGTTCCCGGGGACCTGATAAACCTCATGGCGCTGATTCTCCCGTGGATCGAGCTGCTGTGCGGGCTGGCGCTAATCCTGGGATTGTTCTATCACGGCGCTGTTGTCCTGGTAAATGTTATGATGGTCACGTTTATTTTCGCGTTGAGCGCCGCGATAGCCAGAGGGATCGATATTGAGTGCGGGTGTTTCAAGGCGGCCAAAGCCTCTACCGACTCGGCATGGGAGGCCTTGGCGCTGGACCTGGTGCTGATTCTCTTTACGCTGCAACTGTTGTTCAGCCGCTCGAAGCGGTGGATGCTCTCCTCATCCTGACGACTGTTGAAAAGCTCTGGGTGTATCATTGCGAGTCCGCCTCAGGCGGACGATGAAGCAACGTTAGTACCCCACCTAACAGGTGGGTTTGAATGCGATGGAGGACAGTAGAGTCGTCAGAAACCCACCCGCTGGGTGGGGTACCCAGTGTTGCTAACCGCCAACAAAGAAAGGGAGACGAGTCGTTAATGCACGGGTTGGTTCAAATCTTGATCGGTAGCTTTGTGCTGAGCATAATTCACGCGTCGATACCCAACCATTGGATTCCATTGGTCGCAATCGGTAAGACAGAAAACTGGTCACGTAGCGAAACTTTGTGGATAACAGCTATCTCTGGAAGTGCGCATACAATCAGCACCATCTTGGTTGGAATCATCGTCGGCTTTGCTGGATACAGACTATCCTCCTCTTACGAATTTGTTACGAGAATTGTCGCCCCTTCAATATTAGTTATGTTGGGGCTTATCTACCTCGTTCTGGACTTAAGAAGTTCCCATCATCACCGGCATCACCATGTCAAAGTAGGTTCGATGTCACAAAAATCGAAACCTGCTATCATAGCTTCTCTATGCATCGCAATGTTTTTTTCACCCTGCATTGAAATTGAGGCGTATTATTTTACGGCCGGGACTCTTGGTTGGCTTGGCATTGCTGTCGTTTCAATCGTCTATCTGATCGTTACGGTTCTCGGTATGCTCTTGTTGGTAGATTTAGGTTGCAAGGGAATTAAGAAAATAAATTGGCATCTCTTAGAGCATCATGAAAAGAGAGTAACTGGATTGATTTTGATTGCTTTGGGAATCTTCGCTTATTTCATAAAGATATGAACCGGCCTTCAGATAACAGCGTGGTTGCGCTAGGGCTTCGCCACATTTTACCTTCTTCTGTGAGGCAAGCTTTAAATCTTCCCTTGCAACCTGAGGAGTGAAGACATATATTGTCTGGGAAGATTGATGGAATGGAAATATCAACTCATTCGTACGGAGGTGCAGAATGCGCAAAGTACTCCAAGTCGTCATAATTCTATCGCTTATGACAACGGGGCTTGTGAATATGTCCTGTAGCAAGGAAGAGAAAACTCCTCAAAAAGGGGAGGATGTTACGACAAAGGTTGCAGAACCTCAAACTCTGAAAGCTCAAACAATAGATGCGTTTTCGGGTAAGCCGGTGAATAAGAGTATCTATGCAGACTACAATGGGAAGCGAATATACTTCTGTTGTGCCAACAGCAAGATGGACTTCAATAATGACCCTGAAAAGTATATCAAGAAGTTCCGGGAGCTGGGGATTACTCTCGAAGACGCCCCCGCAGGGAGATAAGCGAAATCGTCAATATCACCGCGAGACTTCTTCTATTAGCAAACTATCCTTGGTAAACTGGATTAATGTGTCGTCAGGTCTCCGTACCTGACGATTGATAGTATTTTGTGCCCGCACATTGCGGTCAAGTACAGTGACTTGACCGCCCGCCTTTATTATGAGCAGTCAGGAATCCCTTCCTGACTGTACCAATATAGCCGTCACGAAAGGATTCGTGACGGCGCATGAATCATATAAGATGCCATCACTGTGAAACGCTACACTAACGCGTTTTCCCCGTCAAGGCAGACATCATTGCCTTGTGAAGATGATCGTTGGTGGCTAAGATGTCGGGAGCGAATATGGAATATCTCTTGCCGTTAATCCGTGTCACCGCACCGCTGGCCTCTTCGACAATAAGCTTGGCCGCCGCCGTATCCCAGGGTTGTAAGTAAAACTCCCAGAAACCATCGAGCCGCCCGCAGGCCAGCCAGCAAAGATCGATTGCCGCTGAGCCGGGGCGCCTGACACCCTGCGCTTTCTTGGCCATCCGGGCAAACAGGCCAAGGTTAGTCCGCTTGGCCGTGCCAATATTGTAAGCAAAACCAGTGGCCAGCAAAGCTCGCTGGAGGACCTTCTCGTCAGAGACTCGTATTCTCTGCTTATTGAGACGAGCCCCCATCCCCGTTCCGGCGGAGAACAACTCATCCCGCTCGGGATCATACACCACCCCGGCGACGATGTCACCGTTATACTCCAGCGCAATGGAGGCGCAGTAAACGGGGAAACCGTGAGCATAGTTGACCGTTCCGTCAAGGGGATCGATTACCCAGCGGAATGGGGATTGTTTCTCTACGTCGCTGCCTTCCTCGGCAAGGATGTCATGGTCGGGGAACCGCTTTGAAATCTCAGACGTAATGTACCGCTCCGACTTGAGGTCGTACTCCGTCACCGGGTTGATGCGGCCCTTGTAGTCAATTCTCAACCGTCGATTGAAACCCTGCCTGAGTATCTTTCCTGCTCCGCGGGCTAGTTTTTCTGCAAATCGAACAAAGTTCCGAATTTCTGTCTTTTTCAGTCGCACGTTTCACCTGGCGGCAGTGGTTGAGAGAGAGTCTCCTGAGACCTGTTTCTTGTACTGCATACGGTACAACGTATGGTAAATCCCCTTCTGTTTCAATAGCTCATCGTGGGTGCCCATTTCACGAAGACGGCCGTGGTGCAGGACGATAATCTTATCCGCCTTCTCGATGGTCGATAGGCGGTGAGCGATTATAATGGAAGTGCGGTCCTTCAGCAGCTCCACCAGCGCTTTCTGGATGAGCCTTTCCGTTTCAGTATCTACTGAGCTGGTGGCTTCGTCGAGGATAAGGATATCCGGGTCAAACGCCAGCGCTCGTGCAAAGGACAACAACTGCTTCTGCCCGGTCGACAGCGTCGCTCCCCGCTCTTTCACCTCGGTATGTATTCCATCGGGAAGATTCACCAGAAAGCGGTCAAAGCCTACCCGGTGCAGGGCCTTTGTGACCTCCTCGTCCGGGATGTCGGCATTGCGCAGCCGAACGTTGCCGGCATAGTCACCGGCAAAGAGAAAGACGTCCTGCAGCACCAGCGCCAGGTGGGAACGCAACTGATCTACCGGCAGAGCTTTTATGTCGACCCCGTCAATTTTTATCGAACCCTTCTGGTAGTCGTAAAAACGGTACAAGAGAGAAACAAGGGACGTCTTCCCGGCGCCCGTGGCACCCACGATCGCTACCCGTTCTCCCGGGGCAACGGAAAAGGAGACATCCTTCAATACCCAGTCGTTGCCGTCATAGGCAAACCAGAGGTTTTCGACGTCGATCCGGCCACGGTAGTTGTGCAACTTAACCGGCTGGTGGACATCCACAATCAACGGCTCAGTGTCGAGCAGATTAAAGATGCGCTCGGATGAGGCCATTGAGGCTTGCAGGATGTTGTACTTCTCGGACAGGTCGCGGATCGGCCGATAGAACCGCTCGACCAGATGGATGAAAGCGACCAGCTCACCAAAGGTCAGGGCGGCTTCATTGATACGAATCCCGCCGTAATAGAGCAGCAGCCCGACCGACAAAGCCCCGATTATTTCGACGGTCGGGAAAAAGATAGCATAGTAATAAATGCCACGGAAATGAGCAGAGCGTAGGTTGCGATTTATTCCGTCGAATTTGTTGGACGTCCGGTTTTCCTGATTAAACAACTGGATCAGGCTCATGCCGGTGATGTGCTCTTGGGTGAAGGCATTCAGCCGGGCCAGTCTGGTTCGGACCTCCCGATACACGTTGCGGACTTTGGCTTTGAAAAAAAAGGTCACCATGACCAGGAGCGGCAGCACAATGAACGTGATCAGCGCCAGTTGCCAGTTGTAGTAAAGCAGGGCGCCGACGATCAGAACCAGCATGAAGATGTCGCCGATTATCGTGACTACCCCGGAGGAGAACATCTCATTGAGGACGTTGACATCGTTGGTGACGCGCGTGACCAGCCGCCCGACCGGATTTTTGTCAAAGAAGCCTAAGTGCAGTTTCTGGAGATGGTGAAAGATCTGCATACGGATGTCATGCTGCACCTTCTGTCCCAGCCACATAGTCGAATACAACTGCGCATAGCTTGCCGCCAGCGCCAGCAGGATAGCGCCAACATAGAGCAACGCGATAATTCCGAGACCCTGCTTGTCGCCAGCCTTAATGTAGTCATCAATTCCAATCTGTATGAGAAAGATCAGCGAGATTTGAAAAAGCGAGCTTACAAGCAGCAACACCACTGCCACCGCCACCACCCATCGGTATGGATGCAGGTATCGCAGCAGCCGCTTCATGAGGCGAGCATCATACGCCTTGCCCAGCGCTTCCTCTTCATGGTAGTTAGACGCAGTCATTACAGCTTCTCAAGCTCCATCGCCAGCAGTTGCGATCGATACAGCTCAGCATAGTTACCGCCAAGCTTGAGCAGTTGGTCATGACTGCCCTGCTCGACAATCCGCCCGTCCTGCAAATAGAGGATGACATCCGCTTCTTTCACCGCTGAAATCCGATGGGAGATGATGATCGCGGTCCGCTGTTTTAGAACCGATTTTATCCGTTCATTGATTTCGTCCTCGGTTTCGGTATCTACCGATGAGGTGGCGTCGTCAAGAATGAGAATAGCCGGCTCGATCAGTATTGCTCTTGCAATGGCCGTGCGCTGCTTCTGTCCCCCGGAGAGGGTGATGCCTCTCTCTCCGATCATCGTGTCGTAGCCGTTCGGGAAGGTCTCGATATCTTTGGACAGCGCGGCGGTCTCCGAAGCGGCTGTGACGAGATCCATCTCGGCTTCACCGTATCCAAAACGAATGTTTTCAGCAACGGTGTCAGAGAACAAAAACGGTTCCTGAGTGGCAAAGCCAATCCGGCGCCTCAGCGCCTTCAATTCCCAGTCGTTTATGTCAATACCATCAATGAAGACCTGCCCCCGTTCAACCGGATAGAGTCTCGACAACAGCGACACCAGGGTCGTCTTGCCGGAGCCGGTCATCCCGACCAGGCCAACCGTCTGGCCCGGTTCGATGGTAAGGTTGATGCCGTCCAGCACGTAGTTTCCGTTGTACTTGAAGCGCAGGTTCTTAAATTCAATCTTCCCCTTCATCTCTCCGGTGTACAGTTTTCCGTCATGGTTCTTTATTTCCGGCTTCGTGAACAGAATCCGATTGATGCGGTCAAGGGAAGCAGTCCCGCGCTGATACAGCGAGACAACCCAGCCGAGCGCAAACATCGGCCAGAACAGCATCGACAAGTAGGCAAAAAAGGCCACCAGCGTGCCGAAGGGGATGCTGCCGTTCATCACGTCCAGGCCGCCATAATACAAAACCGCAAGATTCAACCCCGACGCCAGAAACATGATGAGCGGGAAAAAGACGCCATACAGCCGTGCCATGTCCATATTCAAGTCCACGTACTTGTTGGACATGCCGGCGAAGTTTTTTATCTCGGCCTGCTCCTGTCGGTAAGCTTTGACCACCCGGATGCCGGCAATGTTTTCCTGAGCGGTCGCCGTCAGCTCTGAAAAATGCTGCTGAATCTTGACAAACCGTTTATGCACCAGGTTGCCCAGCCTGTTGACCACGACCGGGAAAACAATCATCGGCGCCAGGGCATACAGCGTCAGTTTGGGAGAGAGGTACAGCATAAATGAGATAGCAATAACGAGGGTAACGAAAGTATTGGAAATGTGCATTATCCCCGGCCCGATCATCATCCGCACCGCTTCCAGGTCGTTGGTGGCCCGGGCCATGATGTCGCCGGTGCGCGCCTGGTGATAAAATGACGGCGACAACTTCAGCAGATGGGCGAACAGCTCTCCGCGCAGGTCGTACTCGATACGGCGCGATGCCCAAATGATAGTCCGCCGCACAAAAAAGCGAAAGAGACCCGCCAGAATTGCCAGACCGATACTCAGCAAAACCAAGCGCAGGATTTGCCCAGAGGCTCCGCCCTTTTCTAGCAGGTCGAAGATAAGCTTGGTGATATACGGTATCGTCAGCGCCAGAAGATTCGTCAGTATAATGGCAACGCCACCGAGCGCCAGGTACCGCCGGTACCTCTTGAGACACCTGGTCACCGTGGAGAAACGATGGGGCCTACGGCCGTTCTGTGATGTGCTTTCTTCCATTTAACTGTGTTTGGGCGGCGGTGTTACCTCATAGGGCTTCTTAACTTTCTTAGAAGAAGAAAGGTATAAACATCTTGGTCTGTTTCATATAGCTTTGATATGCAGCACCAAAAAAGCGTATGTTCTCAGCTTCTTCTCTCTTAGCCGTCATTGTGAGAAAGAAAGTCGCAATCACAGCCAAACAAACACATGTCAAGGAAGGCTGTTTGAAAAACACTCCCCAGGCCAGAAATAGTAACGAACTATAGAGAGGATGCCGAATGTAACGATAAGCCCCTACTGTCACCAATTCAGTTGTCTTTTCAATGCCCATCAACGACGGATCATTCCGCTCGCTGTCAGGCTTCCCTACTCTATGCAATAATAGAGAACCATGAATAACCAGGAACAAAGAGGCGATCAGCAAGAGCCAGGAAATCATTTGAAGAGGACTGAACGGTTCATAAAACCAGTGATCAACGTTTAACAGAATTAAGGCCAGAATTGATTCAAAGGCGAAGAAACGATGAAATCCATGGGAGCGAAAATCACGCAACGAGGTTCGCGACACCCAGGCAAGTCCTACAGACACGACTATGAAAACAATTACCTTGAATTGAAAGGTCATATTGTTCCCTTCTGATAGTACTTAGAAGGCATTATTCACATTTACTCGCGTAAGTAACCAATGGGTCGCCCAACTGTGTATATTAACTGACGAAAGTACAAGTTTGGGGTAATATAACAACTGAAGCGGCTAATAGTTCAAGATGTTTGCCAGCAGGTGGACGGCCTCGGGACGTGCACCGCGCATGGGGCACGGCTTTTCAGCAGTGTCTTAGATGACTTGGTTTTCCCGTAGTTTGTTAAACAGTTTATCGGCGATCTCTTCGGGTGTCTCGCCGCTTATAGTTTCTCCCTTCGGACGCGGCGGTGGGGGAGATACTTGAACCGTTTTTGTGCCTGAGTTGGCGCCGATACCGGCAGCGTCCAGGCCCAGATCGGCCGCGGACCACTTAGTGATCGTTTTTTTCTTGGCCGCCATCTTACCCTTCAGCGAGGGAAGGCGGGGTTCGTTGATCTCCTTCACGACTGAAAGTACGGCCGGCAGCGTCAACTCGACGACATCGTAGCCTTCCTCGGTAGTGCGATATATGGTAACCTTGTCGCCGTCCACAGCTTCAATCTTCTTGACGAACATTGCCTGTGGCAGGTCAAGATTGGCAGCTACCGCCCCCGGAACCTGTGCCGAGTCGGAGTCGATCGCCTGTTTGCCGGCCATGATGAGATCGTATGAGCCCAGTTTCTTCAGCCCGGCCGCCAGGATTTTCGCGACGGCCTGTGGATCGGAACCGGCGAACGTCTCATCGCTCAGCAGATACGCCTCGTCCACTCCCAGAGCGAGGCAATCCCGAAGAGCCGACTCGGTTCGGTCCGTTCCAACCGACATCACTATAGACTTACCTCCCAGCTTCTCTTTCAGCCGTAGAGATTCCTCAACCGCATATTCATCAAGCGGGTTCAATGTTCCCGGCCCTTGAGGAAGGACCACTTCGTTGGTGGCTTCATCGACCTTTATCAGGGCAATTTCCGGAACCTGCTTTACCAAGACAACTACATCCATCGTCTCACCTGTCGTCATATACCTGTTTATTCAACGTTAACTTTTTAATATCATCCGTGAAAACTGAGAAGTCAAGCACCCCGGCCGCATCGAGTCCGCCAGAATCCGCCGGAGGGGAAGTCACTTGATCGTCTGCAACTTCCGGATTATGGCACTCGTCGAAGACCCTTTAGTTAGTTTGACCCGTCTGACTATCCCCCCGTATGACCTGACGAAATCGGCGCCGACGATCTCAGAGATTTTGTAATCCGCCCCTTTGATGAGCACGTCCGGCTTGACCTGACGGATGAGTTTATCCGGCGTGTCTTCGCTGAACAAGACGACGTAATCAACCGCTTGCAGGGCCAACAGGATAATCACTCTATCCTTCTGCTTTTGAAGGGGGCGCCGTCCCCCCTTGATGTGGCGAACGGAAGCGTCGTTGTTGAGTCCGACAATCAAAACATCTCCGAAGGACTTCGCCTTGCTCAGGTACTCCACGTGCCCCCGGTGCAGGATGTCAAAGACGCCGTTGGTGAAGACGATTTTTTTGCCGGCACGCCTCAGGCGGGCAGTGAGTCGGGCCATGTCAGCCCTTGGTATGAGGTTTTTGAGGCTCATGAGAATAACTACCTGAGTGTTGATGTGGCCGGCATAAGCTCAAAACCGGGGTGCAAGTCGTCTCCGAAGGCCAGTTTACCCATGCACGATTCGTGTTGTTGCCGCCGCCAGGTTACCGTTTTTAATATTGCGTTCCAACTCTTCTTTGAGCTGGGGCACGGTGATAGTGGCTGTGCCGACCTCGGCGACAGTGATACCCGCTCCGACGTTAGCGACAATCGACGCTTCGACCAGGTCCGCCCCCGCGCAGACCGCAGAAACAAAGCTGCTGATAACGGTGTCACCGGCGCCGGTGACGTCAAATACCTTGCGGGCAAAGGTGGGAATATGGGTCGGTTCGGCGCCATCCTGAAACAGCGACATCCCGTCCGGGCCACGGGTGATAAGAATTGATTTGGCCTGAAGTCTTTTCAACAGGCCGGCGCCGACTTCCATCAGATCGGCCTCGGATACGATCCTTAGACCATAGGCAAAACCGGCCTCATGGTGGTTTGGCGTAATAACCGAAACCTGCCGGTAGTTGTGGAAATGCGTGTCCTGAGGATCAACCGCAATAAAGATGTCCTTTTGCAGGCAGACTTCGATAACTTGTTCCAACAGCGACTTGGTAATGACCCCTTTACCGTAATCGGAGATAATCACCGCCTGGATACTGTCAGCCACCGACATAAATCTCTTGAACACCCGGCTTCTGGTGTCGTCATCAAGTTCGTGCCGATCTTCGCGGTCGGTACGCACTACCTGCTGGCTGTGTGCGATAATGCGGGTTTTGATCGTGGTCTGGCGGGACTTGTCGTTTACTAAGTGCTCCGACGAGATATTTTTCTGCTTCAACAACTGCGTCAGCATCACCGAGGCTTCATCCTCTCCCACGGTGCCGAGAAGTATCGGCTCGTCGCCAAGGGAGCGTATGTTGGCCGCCACGTTAGCCGCGCCACCCAGCAGGCGCCTGCTGGAAGTGATTTCCACCACCGGCACCGGCGCCTCCGGCGAAATACGGCTCACCGCGCCAAACAGGTACTCATCGAGCATGATGTCGCCCAGGATGAGGATACTGGCTCGCCCGATGCCCTCCGTGATTGCTCGTATTCTTTCCGTTCTCAATGCTAAACTTACTCCAACTCAAACAAAAGGGATAATCCTAATGCAAAATAGGTTGACTTAACTTCTGAATATATTACCATCGGTTGAATTGTACAAGTAGAGATTTTGTCACACCCAGATTGAAGGGACCAAAAAATGCCACAAGGGCAACCGCAACAACAGATCAATGTGGAGCTGCCGGAAAAAGAGGCCGAGGGCATCTATGCCAATCTGGCCATGATTATGCACTCGCCGACCGAGATAATCATTGATTTTGCCCGGGTCATGCCGCGCCTCCCGAAGGCTAAGGTGCTATCCCGCATCATCATGACGCCGATGCATGCCAAACTGCTGATGCAGGCCCTGACCGACAACATCAAGAAGTTTGAGGGACAGTTCGGCGAAATCAAAATCTATGGCGGTCCCCATCAAGCTGCCAAGAATATCGGTTTTGAGTCAAGTACTTCCAGCCGGACAGAAGAAAGCAAATGACAAAAGGCTACTTTGCTTTCGTTCTGCACAGCCATCTTCCATACGTCCTTTCCCACGGGCGCTGGCCGCACGGCACGGACTGGCTGAATGAGGCCACGGCTGAGACCTATCTGCCCACTCTGAGAATGATGAATGAACTGGTCGACGAGGGTTGCCGTCCAAAACTGACCATCGGAATAACACCGGTCTTATGCGAGCAATTGGCCGACAACTCTTTCAAGGATGAGTTTGTACAGTACCTCAATCAGAAGATCAAGGCGGCCCAGCACGACAGCGAGGAATTCTACAAGTACGGCCAGCAGAACATGCTGGCCAATTCCCATTTCTGGGAGAAGTTTTACGGCCTGACGCTGGAGCATTTCAACAATATCGGGCAGGACATTCTTTTTGAGTTCAAAAGGCTCCAGGACGCCGGGTATCTGGAAATCATCACCTGCGGGGCCACTCACGGGTATTACCCGCTTTTGTCCCGCGATGAGTCCCTTCAGGCTCAGACCAAAGCCGCCGTCAAAAACTACGAAAAACACTTCGGCCGCAAGCCGCGCGGCATCTGGCTGCCGGAATGCGGCTACCGGCCCCGATACGAGTGGGGTCCGCCGGTACCGATCGATGGTCAACAGCAAGCATATCCACGCAAAGGGGTTGAGGAGTTCCTCACCGAAAACGGGCTTGATTTCTTTATCATTGATTCTGTCCTGCTCAAAGGCGGCAAATCCGTCGGGGTCTATATCGACCGCTTCGAGGCGCTGAAACGCCTCTGGGGGCAGTTCGAAAAGCAGTATAAACCACGCGAGGAAGAGAAAGATAAAACCCCGCGCGAGGTCTACCTCGTTTCTTCCGCTCCCGAAGGAAAAAAGCCGACCGCCATCTTCACCCGCGACCCGGATACCGGGCTTTTGGTCTGGTCGGGTGAGCACGGCTACCCCGGCGATGGCAACTACCTTGATTTTCACAAAAAACGCTTCCCGGGCGGGCACCGCTACTGGGCGGTAACCTCGGTCAAGTCGGACCTGGCTGACAAGGTGGAGTACCACCGCGAGTCCGCGATGGGCCGTGTGCCGGAGAATGCCGACCACTTTTGCGGCAAGGCGGAGGAAATCTTGACTGGCCATCACAATGCCACTGGAGATGCCGGGATTTTAGTCGCACCATACGATGCCGAGTTGTTCGGGCACTGGTGGTTTGAGGGGCCTCTTTTCCTTAAGCAGGTGCTTCGCAACTTGTGCAAAAGCGAGAATATCGAGCCGACCTTTCTTGCTGAGCACCTCGACCGATGTCAGCCGACTACAGTGGTCTCAATTCCGGAGGGAAGCTGGGGCAAGGGCAACCACCACTACATCTGGCTCAACCAGGACAACGAATGGACCTGGAAGCACATCTACGAATCGGAAGCCAGGATGTGTGAGTTGGCCCGCTTCTGGCGTGACAATCCCGACAAAAGAGACCACGAACTGGAGGACATCCTCAAACAACTGGCCCGTGAGTTGATGTTGATGTCCGCTTCCGACTGGCAGTTCCTTATATCCACCTGGGCGGCGCGTGACTATGCCGAACTGCGCCTGAGCGAGCACTACGAGGATTTCAAACGGCTGGCGTCAATGGCTGACAAAAAGATCAAGGGGGAGACCATCGAAAGCGGGGAATGGCAACTCTTTGAGGACTGCAAGAAGCGCGACCGTCTCTTTGACGAGCTCGAGATTGACTGGTTCGCCGGGGTGGAGTTCCCGGCGTAGAGGCGTGTCGTCGCGCCACTCTATGCCGCTCTATGTGTAGGTCGAAACCCCTGCGGTTTCGACGAGAAGATGTCCGGACCACAGGGGTCTGATCTTCAAGACTCCATACGCATCCATAGACTATGAAGAGAAATATTACCCTCTTACGTGTTTGCGTATATCCTCCGCAGTACACAACCGTTGCTGGAGTTTTGAAAGCACCTTGCCTGTAATACCGGGTACAAGCTCTTGAACGTGTTTCATGGCCGTTCTTGCCAAATTTTCCTGTCGAGAGTCCTTCTCTTTCTTGTACGCTTCCAAAATATCGCTCCCTTCGTCATCGGAAAGCCTTGCCTTTTCACCGTCTGCTCTTTTCCGTTTCCCCTCCTCTTTTCGCAGCAGGGAAATAGCACGAACATCAGACCAAACATAATTGCTTAGAAGACTCTCAATTCTATTTTTGTATTCCTCCTCTGTAGCGTTTTTAGGCAACCAGTCTGGAGTCCCAACTCTGGAATAAGAGTTTCCGACAAGCCACCCCAACTTAGCTTGAAATTCAGGCCTAAGCTGTCCGAACCTACTAGTTACACAGGTCTTATAGTGTTCTTCGGCTCTCAGAGCAACGGAGAGCTTGAGGAAAGCAACCATAGGAGATGCAAAACCCAAACCTGCGTCAGGCTCCAGATAGAAATATTCCGGTTGATTGTTATTCAGCAGCCTCTCGACAAATCTGTGGATGCGATTTTTGTTCTCCTTGTCGAACACCTGAAGTGAATACTCTACATCAGACTGCCAAAGATGCGCGAATTCCTTATCCAGTGCCATCACGGCTGGCTTGACCGCGGCAAGACTTATGTACTTTGAATTGCATGGCTTGTTCTGACGCCTAACCAAGTCGCACGATTGGGTCAGGACTATCAGGAACTTATAATCCTTGTTAGAGGCGTAGTATTGGTGGTACTGTTCAAGAACGGCCTTCAGCTCACCACTAATATCAAGAAGGTCCCCTTGTTGCAGGTGAGACTCCTTGTCGTGCACTTTGTAAGTAAAATGCATCGCAGCATACTGGGTTCAATGAAGCGAAAGCTAATCTTTGTCTTCGAGTCTACTGTTCAGCTCAACAGCTCTAGCCTTGCGGTTGATTATCTCAGTATCAATCTGCACGCTTACTTCACTCCTAGAACTGCCTGGTGAATGGTAATACTTCACACCGTCTCTGAGAGCCCTAGAATCTGATCCCTTCGTCGCTGTTGACGGTGGCGTCGCGTCTGGGTTAAACGTCGGCCTGTCGGTTGTATACTCGTCACTCTGAGCCGAGTAGGAAGTGTCATTCCTTTCTGTGGAATCAGTCATCACTCAACCCTCACAATCCATAAATATCTTTGAGTATTCGTTCTGCTTTGCTTTTCAATTCAAGCACCTTGCCCTCAATCTTGTCACGCGATATCTTCGCACTTGCTGTAGCAGCATGAAAATTGAAATTAAACTGTAGTTTAGTGTCTTTGATGATAGTCTTCAGGTTTAGCACCCAGCCATCATGATCAAGGCTTCTGATGAAGGTCTTATCCCTTAGAGCCATATCTCGATCAGAGAAAAGCGTGTCATCGGTTGATGGAAAGTGCTCACTTATGATCGTATCGGCATTGTCGTCTTCATAATTGAAGCCAAAATTCACACCTGAAGCAGATATCGGAGTATGCGGGAGGTTTCTGAGAAGATTGCAAGCAAATGTTTCCATCCTCTCGAGATGCTTATCGCTCAACTCAGAGGGGCTAAGAATAACGCTGTCAGGTTTGGGTATCAAACGGATTCCAACTCCAGTTATGCGCTGAGGTAGTCCCGGAGTTATTGGAAATTCAAAAACGAGTTCTGGCTCCCCGAAAACAAACTCTGTCAGCCAAGGTGGTGAGAAGATTGAAATGTTCCAGTGTCCTACTAGGACAATGTTCCAGCGATCCTTTATCGGCTCTAGCATTATAGTTTAATCCTTATCCTTCCAAGCATGTCTTTTGAAAAGGAACAACCCAAAAAAACAACACGAATGAATTACACCATCCAACTCCACATGTATTTATACCATAGTATTATTCGTCAGTTTCAACTCATAGTCAAGGTGGATTTTGCACCGTAAGAATAAGGTCCCCCGGTGTGATCTGTAAAGTCGTTGCGCTGCATACGTTTTCAGGATATAATACAGCTGTGAGTAACCAACCAGAAAACGAAGCAATTCGCGAGTAATTCGGGAACATTCTAAGATTCTTGTATTTTGTAGCCGAAAGCGAGTTCTACCATTGTTTTTCTGGAAAGTCACCAACCGGTAACTCACAGCTCTGCTGTGGGATCATATCGAAATTTGACCTCTCACTTTTTCTACAATCCTTCCGCAAATCACTCCACCTCCCCCTCTATTTAAGAAAGACCATATATGGCACCCGAAATAAGTGACAAGCAGCTTGCGGCCAATCGCCGCAATGCGACGCGCTCCACAGGCCCTCGCACCCCCGAGGGTAAAGTAGTGTAGGTCGAAACCCCTGCGGTTTCGACTATTGTCTGTGGGCAGCAAATGTCCACATCTGGTCTGTCTTAGAGAAATGTCAAAAGCACAGGGCTTTTGACCTACTTGGCTAACTTCCCCCCCAGCATCGCCTCATGCAGTCGGTCGTAGATGGGGCCCTGCGGGGTGAGGGTGGATTTGAACAATGTCAAGCGGTCGAATGTCAGGGGGATTTCTTCGAGGTTGAAGTCCTGCATATAGGCGGTAAGGTCTCCCACCCCGGAAGGGTCTTTCACACGCCCCAGTGTCAGGTGCGCTTTGAAGCCTCTCTTTTCCGGCTTGAACCGGAGCTTGCGTACAGACAGCTCCAACTCCCTGGCCACCTTGGTAAGAATCTCAATGTTGTCTCGCAGACCGGCCCAGATCACTCGCGGACGGACAAGGTTGGGAAAAGCGCCCAGTCTATCGATCATCGAGTCTACGGAATCGTACTTAGCAGCCGTGTCGTCAATAAGAGCGGTGAGCCGCTCGACTAAACGTTCGTCGGTGTCACCGAGAAACCTGGCCGTCAGGTGAATGTTTTGCGATGTCACCCACTTGACGCGGCCACCCTGGTTCTTCAGCAGAGCGATGATCTCACCCAGTTTTTCCGCGACTTCCTTCTGAAGCGGGAAGGCAATAAACAAACGTATCATGTTATGTCCAGTATCTCCCTTCGTAAAAGCTCCAGAGCGGCATAAGCCGCCCGGGCGCGGTTACTCTCACGGTGGGCACCAAAGTTGAATTCCCTGGCATAAGTGCCATGCACCGAGGACAAACCGATAAACGTGGTGCCGACTGGTTTCTGTTCGGTGCCGCCTTCCGGCCCGGCGATGCCCGTAACGGAGAGAGCATAGTCGCACTCCAGCGCCCTGCGGCATCCCTCGGCCATTGCCTTGGCGCATTGCTCGGAGACGGCGCCGTGCTGGTTGATTATGTCGGTGTCAACAGACAACTGTTGTGTCTTGACGTCATTGGCATAAGCAACAATCCCACCCAGGAAGTATGCGGACGATCCGGGAACAGATGTAATCAACATCCCCAACTGTCCTGCCGTGCATGACTCTGCCACCGCCAGCGTCTTGTCGTTGTCTTTGAGAAGCTGACCGACGACGCTTTCAAGAGTGTCATCATCGCTTCCATAGATGTAGCGCCCGCAGACTGACTCAAGGTAGCGCACGAGCTTCTGCGCCTTTTCGGTTGCTTCATCATTATTTTCGCCGGTGGCCATGACGCGCAGGTCAATCCCCCCGTAGCTGGGCAGATAAGCCAGCTTGACACCGGGTTCCAATTTCAATTTGGGAGCAACCATCTCGGCCAGCTTTGATTCAATGATGCCGGTGGTGCGGAGTTTGACTACTTTAAGAGCCGGTCCGGTTTTGATTCCCTGCAAGTATGGTATGACACTATCGGTGAGGATTTGCTTCATCTCGGCTGGCACTCCGGGCAACGAGATAAACGTGCGCTCATTTTCGGTAATGCAGATACCCAGCGCCGAGCCGATCTTGTTGGTGAAAAACGTGGCTCCCTGAGGCAGAAGCGCCTGGTTTTGGTTTATGGCCGGCATGTCGATACCGCGTTTGGCATAGCGGGCGCGGATATCCTCAAGGACGTCCTCGTGGAAAATCAAATTCCGTTTGAACAGTTTAACGATAGCCTTTTTGGTAATGTCATCGTCGGTTGGACCCAATCCGCCCGTGGTGATAACCACCTGAGCGCGTTTTATAGCCAGGCGGAAAACATCCACCATCTCCTCGACCGAGTCGCCCACGGCGCTGAGAAACTTGACGTCAAAGCCGATGCCGGTCAACTGCTGAGCAATGAAAGCGGAGTTTGTATCGATTGTGTGGCCGGTTATTATCTCGTCGCCGATGGTTATGATTTCTACATTCATTTCCGACTCACTCTGCCTACAACAGCACCCTTAGCCTATGTTGATCCGGGCGAGGGCAATTATCACCAACCGTGTCAAGACATTCGCTTGCACTCCCGCCACTACGTCGTCCATCGTCACCCCCCACCCGCCGGGAAGTTTCTCTGCCTGCGCGGCGGGGGGAAGCTTTATCACATCAAAAGCTCTGAAGGCAAAAAAAGCAATCAGATAGTTGCTAAAAGAGTATGGAACAAACAACAGCGCCAGAAACATCCCCGCCCACTCGTCAATGACGATCTTTTTGGCATCGTGTCCTAACGTCTGCTCGACCTTTCCTGCCGACCAGATCGAAACGCAGAAAGTAACAACCGTCACCACCGCGAGAATGGGGGTGTTGTCTCCTATAAGGAAAAAGGCGATAAGCCAGGCGGGAACCGATCCGGTCGTTCCGGGTACCAGGGGCGAGTATCCTGAGTAAAAACCCGTTGCGATAAATCTGACAAATCTATCTTTCATAGTCGCGTGTCACTTCAATACAGTTTTAATCATGTAAAAGTATTTAACCACGTAGTTTATTCCCGTCCAGACCGTAATGACGGCCGTTATCCATAACAATAGATTGAAGTAAAACGGGTAGTCGAACTCAAAGAGTGGTAGGGCCGGACTCTGGAAGTGTTCCAACACCTTGATGAGATTGATGTATGCCAGCACAATTCCCACGACGCTCAGTTGCAAAAAGGTCTTCACTTTCGCCCACCAGCTTGGCATGATAACCACTCCCCGGTACGCTGCCAGCAGACGAATTCCGGTGATAAAAAACTCCCGTCCCACAATCAACATGACCGGCAACGGCGACACATACCTGAGAGCAATGAACGATATCAGCGCCGATGATACAAGCACCTTGTCAGCCAGAGGATCCATGAACTTGCCGAAGCCGGTGACGACGCCATACTTGCGGGCATAGTAGCCGTCGGCCAGATCAGTCAGGGCGGCGACAATAAACAGCGCCAGGGATATCAGCCGCGTGTAGAAGTTGTCGAGGATGAAAAAGTACATGAAGAAGGGAGCGATGATGATTCTCAGGAGGGTGAGCTTGTTGGGCGTGTTCATGGCATGATAAGGTACGCCACACGGCGGGGGGTGTCAATCGGGATTTGGGGATTTCCACTCGTACAATGTGCGGTCGTTCTACCATCGCGTTGCTTCCCCCTCCATTTTACTATTGCTTAATGGACTCTGATAATCAATATTTAGACGGTGTCAGTAAGTAAGCTGACCCAAGGCAGTTACAGTTATGCCGGAAAACCAAGATAACGACAAGACCCGCACGCACGTTGTCCTGACCAAGGGGACAGCTGTTGGTCATTACAAGATTATCGAGAAGATCGGCGCCGGCGGTATGGGCGAAGTGTATCTGGCTGAGGATACCGAACTCAAGCGTCAGGTGGCCCTCAAGTTTCTTCCCCCACATCTATGTCAAGACGAAGCTTGCCGCAAGAGGTTCACTCGAGAAGCCCAAGCCGCCGCAGGCCTCGATCATCCGAACATTGTGCCGGTCTACGAAGTCGGAGAGTTCAAAGGGCGGCCTTTCTTTGCTATGGCTCACATCGAGGGCCAGTCTCTTCGCGAAGTCATCAAACAGGGCAAACTGACCGTCAATGAAGCAGTCGATCTCACCATGCAGGTCTGTGAGGGTTTGCATGAAGCGCACAGTGCCGGGGTAGTGCACCGAGACATTAAGCCAGGAAATATCATCATTGATAAGAAAGGCAAACCTCGTTTGCTCGATTTTGGTCTGGCAACTGTATCCGGTGAAGAGAAACTGACCAAAACCGGATCAACTCTTGGTACAGTTGGCTATATGTCACCGGAACAGGTGGAAGGCAAAAAAGTTGATCACCGCTCAGATCTCTTTTCTGTCGGGGTAATACTTTATGAGATGATAACTGGTCGTCGTCCCTTCGCGGGCGACAACGACGCCGCGGTGGTCAAAGCCATTTCAAGTTCCACCCCGGAGCCAATTGCCCGGTTCAAATCGGGTGTGACCGGGGAGTTGCAGTCCATAATAGATAAGGCTTTATCCAAGGATGTTTCCATCCGCTACCAACACGCCGATGGGATGCTGGCCGATCTTAAACGTCTGGCGGCATCCAGTCAAGTGCCAGTCACGGTATCGACACGGGAGAGGAGAGCAAAGAAGCTCAGGTGGGCTGCAGCACTATCACTCCTGATCATAGCGGTCGTCTCGATTGGTTTCGTCCTAAAGCACTTTCTGGCCCCGGGGGAGTTGCGCGCTAAGTCTCTGGCAGTTCTTTTCTTTGAGAATCTTGGCACTGAAGACGAGAGTTACCTGGCCAGTGGTCTGGCCGAGGACCTGGCTATGAAGCTGCGAAACATCGCCGGATTCCGGGTCGCCAGCAGCGCCGACATTCGCCGACTAAGCAAGAAGGACCTATTGGCCAAAGATGTCGCCTCCTACCTTGGAGTTCAGTATGCTCTGGACGGTTCTCTCCTACGCCACGGTGAGAGAATTCGAGTAAACGTAGAGCTGATTGATGAGAAGACGGGAGAGGTAATCTGGTCGGAGCAATTCAATCGAGAATTTACGGAAGTCTTCCAGTTTATTGACGAAATTTCCCGCAAGATAGCCCAAGCATTAGAAGTTCATCTCATTCCTGCTGAACAATTAGCACTTAAAGAAAAGCCGACCGACGATGCCGAGGCGTATGACCATTACTTGAAAGGCCGCCACTACTACTATCGCGCGACTTTCCGGGATAATGAACTTGCTGAAAAGGAGTTTCAGAGAGCGTTGCAACTTGATCCCGACTATCCCCTGGCTCTGGCAGGTTTGGCCGACGCGTATGTGCAGCGCTACAAGGAACGGTTTGATTATGACGAATACTGGCTGGATTCATCCAAAGTACTCATAGATAGGGCACTGGCACTTGACCCGAATCTTGCGGAAGCCTACGAATCACGCGCCGAAGTTTTTCTGGAGGAAGACAACATAACGGGCGCCCGCGAAGCTGCCGAGAAAGCAAGGGATCTTCGACCTGATTGGGATGAACCGTATGTCCATCTCGGGAATATCTTTTTTAAGCGCGGCGAGCGCAACCAGGCTCTGGCCATGTTCGACACAGCCCTGAGTCTCAGGCCAAGCGTGGATGCCTTGTGTGGTAGAGGCGATATTCTTCAAATACGAGGCCAGATGGATTCGGCCAAAGCGGCTTATCAAGCAGCAGTGGAGTTGAACCCTGATCATGACCGCCCCTACCTGAAACTTGCCGGATTACACGAAGAGTTGCACGAAGGTGCGAAAGCAGAGAGCCTCTATCAACGTGCCATAGAAGTGCGGCCCGACCACGCCGCTGGCTACGAATTGCTTAGCTGGACCTTGTACGGGCGAGGGAGCATTCAAGAGGGCGAAGAACTTCTTCGAGGCTTTGTAGAACGGTTTCCCTATAACTGGGATGGTTATTGGGCACTTTATGGATATGTGGCATGGGGGAAGGGCGATTATCCGGCTGCTGTCAAGATTGTCGAGGAAGCTGTAAGTCGCAACCCGAAACGAGTATGGCCTCATCTCCTTCTGGCATCCTCTTATGCAGAAAAAATGTCACCTGAAGCAGAATCAGATAAAGCCATGCCGGCATCAGAGAAGGCGGTGCTCGCAGTTGAGCGGGCACTTGCCCTGCGACCGAATTCCGGCCGGGTATTGGCATGGGCAGGTGATGTGTACATTTCTCTCAATCGCCTGGATGAGGCGATGGACTACTATAATCGGGCCCTGGAGGTCAGGCCAGGTTCCAGCGATCTGCTATCTGAAATTGCACGGGGTCTTACGAGAATGAGACAATATGAAAAAGCGGCAGAGTACGGCCGCAGAGCAGTGAAACAATCACCAGGAATCGCACGGTACTACCGGTCTACATTCAAAATGAACTTACTGCGTCTCAACAGGGGGCAGGAGTGGTTTGACATTGTCCAGCAGGCAGCCGAGAAGTATGGCGATGATCCATATTTTCTTCTGGTTTTGAGTTCAGAGCAGCGTGCGGCAGGGAAATATGAGGCTGCTATATCTACGGCTCAGCGTGCCCTGGAGCTCAAGAGTAAGCATTGGTGGCTGGCAAGCCTGGCTGTCAGCCTGTGGATGTCTGGCGATGCCCAAAGTGCCCTGGATAAGTTTAGGGAAGCGACAGATTACTGGGCGTCTGCTCTTGGAATCGTTGCCATACTGAAATCTGAGGGCAGGTTTGCCGAGATCGAACCATACCTGGAGAGCATCAAAGAGTATACGCCAGGCCATGTATCAGGATTGGGTCAATGGGCCAGAGTCGCAGGTCAATACTATATGTCGATGCGACGGTATGATGATGCCCTCACAGTTTACACCGAGTATCGGGAAAGTGGCAAAGAAACCTGGTCTGTCTGGAATACAGTGGCAATGGCACAGTGCCTCAGGCAGAAAGGCGAAATCGATAGTACCAGACAGCTTCTGGAAGAACTAGTGCAAACGTCAACCGGTGCGGACCTACCCTATATACTTAGAGACCTGTCATTACTTCATGCAATCGGTGCGCGAGATCTTGCGGCTGCACTGGAACTGGCCGAACGAGCATCTGCCGAGGAAATCAAGCCCAGCAGTTATGTAGAGGAACCATTGTTACGCCTGCAATATGCCAGCGGGAAGATGGATGACGTCGTAAAGACTGTTGAACAGATTCAATCTTTCTGGTGGCAAGCACCCGCTCCCTACCGTAAGGCTCAAATAGCAACAGCCACCGGTTCCAGTAACGCCAGGGTGTATCTGGATCATGCTATTTCGAACCTGACCCGTCTGGCCCGTGGGGAATATTTCAGGACAGGCATAGAGGAAGCGTCGGCTTTTCGCGCTCTGGCATTAGCCCGAGCGGGAAAGACCGATGAAGCTCGGCAAGAGGTCAAACGGGCACTGAAGCTGGAACCGGAACGCGAGGACATTGCCTACCACGCCGCTTGTGCTTACTCCCTTATTGGCGATACAACCCTTGCATTTCAGTGGCTTGAGACCGCTGTCGAGAGAGGCCACCAAGAGCTCTGGTGGGCACGCGTTGATCCCGACCTCGACCCCCTGTGCGAACTGCCGCGATTCAAAGAAATCATGAACGACTGGAACCGCCGCATACAGGCGCTTTTGGAGTAGTACAACACAGGCTTATGAATAAAAACGACGACAACACCCGCACACACGTTGTCCTGACCAAAGGGACGATGGTGTCGCACTACCGGATTATCGAGAAGATCGGTGCTGGTGGTATGGGGGAAGTGTATCTTGCTGAGGATACCAGCCTCAAACGTCAGGTGGCGCTGAAATTCCTGCCGCTGCAATTAGTTGCTGACCCGGATGCCAAGACCCGTTTCACACGTGAAGCCCAGGCCGCAGCCTCGCTCAGTCACCCGAACATCGCCCACGTTTACGAAGTCTCCCAGTTCCACGGACGGCCGTTTTTCGCCATGGAGCTGGTTGAAGGGCAGTCGCTGCGTGACATTGTCAAACAGGGCGATATACCTCTGGACAAAATCATCGACTATGCCATACAGATATGCGAGGGGCTGCAGGAAGCACATGCGGTGGGGATTGTGCACCGCGATGTCAAACCGGCCAATATCATACTCAGCAAGAGGGGACGCCCCAAGATTGTCGATTTCGGCCTGGCTGCCATCCGCGGGACAGAGAAACTGACCCAAACGGGATCGACCCTCGGCACGATCGGTTATATGTCACCGGAGCAGGTGCAGGGCAGGGAGGTGGACCATCGCTCCGACCTGTTTTCGTTTGGAGTCGTTTTTTACGAAATGATTACCGGCAGAACACCTTTTGCCCGTGAGAACGATGTGGCGACAGCTCAGGCTATTGTGAGTGCTGCACCGGAGCCCTTGACAAAATACCGCGCAAATGTACCCGACGACCTCCAGCGGATTGTTACGAAGCTTCTGGAGAAGGACCCGCAACTTCGGTACCAGAGGGCCGAAGGGATTGTTCCTGACCTGAAAAGGCTGATTGCAACCAGCACCTCCTATCTCACGCCTGCTGCTCCCAAGCCCCGCACCAAGAAGGTTCTTGTGGGCGCAGCCATTTTCCTGCTGGCAGTGATTGCAGCGGGCGTTGTGTACAAGTTGCTGGCGCCTGAAGAAAGAGAAGTTGCCGAAGGCAAGAAGATGCTGGCGGTGCTGCCGTTTGAGAACCTCGGATCATCAGAGGATGAGTACTTTGCCGACGGGATCACCGATGAGATCACTGCCAAGCTGGCGACAATTCGGGGACTTGGAGTTATCTCGCGGACAAGTGCCATGCGGTACAAGAACAGTGACAAAAGTCTTCCTGAAATCGCAAAAGAACTGGGTGTAGGTTACATACTTGAGGGTACTATCCGCTGGGACAAGGGCGGTGACACCGACCGGGTGCGCATCCTCCCGCAGCTTATCAGAGTATCCGACGACACCCACCTTTGGGCCGACACCTACGAGCGTGCCTTGACGCAGATCTTTTCGGTCCAGGCCGACATCGCCACGCAGATTGCCAATGCGCTTGATGTGACGTTACTTGATGCTGAGCGCCGATCAATTACCGCTCAGTCTACTGAGAACCTTGAAGCCTACAATCTCTATCTTCGGGCGATGGAGCTTTCGTTCCAGCCGGATTACAGCGAGAAGAGTTTTCAAATCCAGCTGGAGTTGTTACAGAAGGCGGTGGAACTCGACCCGCAGTTTGCGCTCGCACATGCAGCACTCTCACACACCCGCTCGAATATGTTCAACCATGGGTATGACCGGACGGAGCACTGTTTGCACGAGGCAAAGTCGGCTGCGCAGAGGGCGCTCGATTTGGAGCCAGGGCTGCCGGAGGCGCATCTGGCATTCGGTTGGTATTACTATATGGGACATCGGGACTATGATCGGGCGCTGGAGGAGTTCACTAAGGCTGAGCAGGGCCTCCCCAGGGATAGCCGGGTCATGATGGCGCTTGGCGTGATTCATAAGCGTCAGGGCAAGTTCGAGAAAGCCATCGACTACTATACCCGTGGGCTCGAACTGAGTCCACGCGATGCAAGCATGGCGCTTGAGACCGGTATCTCTCTCGAACGTTTACGGAGATACGCAGACGCGGAGCGATACTATGACCTGTCCATCACCCTCGCCCCGGATCAGCATACAGGATATCAGTTCAAGGCTAATGTGAACATGTGGTTTCTGGGAGATTCGGAAAAGGCTCGTGAGACGCTGCTGCGAGTTCCCGCGGGCGAGGGCCGGGTTCTACGGGAGTGGTTGTACCTGAGGATTCTTGAGCGAGACTATGAGGCGGGGCTGGCATGGCTCCGGACCATGCCTTCAGAAACATTTATAAAACAGGACTCTTATGTTCCGCGGATACTAAGCCAAGCCAGGCTCTATTGGTACATGGGAGAACGAGAGGAAGCTTTGGCGGCCTATGACTCAGCCCGGATACTGCTTGAGAGGAAGATCGAGGAGTCACCCGACGACTACCGAATACACATGTCGCTCGGATTCGCTTATGCCGGTATAGGTGACAAGGAGAAAGCCGTACACCACGGAAGACGTGCGGTTGAGCTCTTCCCGGTTTCCCGGGACGCCTTACGCGGGCCCGCTCTCATTCTGAACCTGGCCAAGATCTACGTGGCAGTCGGTGACTACGAAGCGGCTCTGAATGAGCTGGCCTATCTCCTGTCGATTCCCAGTGGACTGTCGGTTGCCCAACTTCGCCTCCATCCCGACTACGACCCCCTCCGCGACCACCCGCGCTTTAAGGCGTTGCTGGAAAAATATAAAAAGGAACATCGAAACTGAGGACCGTGCAATATGACGCTTGAGAAAGGACAACGGCTCGGGCCGTATGAAGTCGAAAAGCCCCTGGGCGCTGGTGGTATGGGTGAAGTTTACAGGGCAAAGGACACGCGCCTCGATCGGATTGTGGCAATTAAAGTGCTGCCGGAACGCACCGCTATGAACGCCGATCTCCGCGCTCGTTTTGAACGCGAAGCGAAAGCCATATCCAGCCTCAATCATCCCAATATCTGCACGCTTCACGATGTTGGCCATCACGAGGGTATTGACTTCCTGGTGATGGAATACCTTGAAGGTGAGGTGCTTTCAGAGCGCTTGAAGCGCAGCGCAATGGATGTAGAAGAGGGGCTCGACATTGCCGTCCAGATCGCTGATGCCCTCGCCACCGCTCACTCTCAGGGGCTGATTCACCGCGATCTTAAGCCCGACAACATTTTTCTGACCAAAGACGGCGCCAAGCTGCTCGATTTCGGGCTTGCCAAGATACAGATATCTGAGGGCGTCATTGAAGGATACACCGGCGTCACACAAACCTCTCCCCTGACAGGTAAGGGTGCAATTATCGGCACCCTCTACTACATGTCACCGGAGCAACTCGAAGGCCAAGAGGCTGACGCGCGCAGCGACATCTTTGCTTTTGGCGCCACCCTGTTCGAGATGATCACCGGCCAACGGGCCTTTGAAGGCCAGAGCCAGGCCAGCCTGATTGCGGCCGTGATAGAGCGGACACCGCCGCCGATCTCCGAGGTCAAACCGATGGCTCCCCCCGGTCTGGTTCGGTTGGTCAAGAAATGTCTGGAGAAAGATCCCGATCTGCGCTGGCAATCGGCCCTCGATCTGGCCGACGAGCTCCGCTGGATCGCTCAGTCAGGATCACAGGCGGGCGTGCCGGCGCCGGTGTCGAGTCGGAGACGGTTCCGCCTAAGAGTGTCATGGGCTTTGTTTGCCCTAACAGGTGTGGCGGCGGTTGTGTTTGCATCGCTCTACCTGACTGTAGAGCAGCCAACGCGCAATTCGACCCGGTTCTCGATTATGCCTGAGCAGCATCTCACACGAATCGAGTGGCCGCGCATCTCTCCCGATGGTCAACTTCTGGCTTTTTTGGGTACGGATTCACTGAACGCGCTGTCAATTTGGATTCGCCCCCTCAATTCCCTCGACGCTTACCGCCTCGCCGGTACTGAAGACGCCGGGCGGCCCTTCTGGTCACCTGACAGCCGCTACCTGGCGTATTTCGCCGAGCGAAAACAGCTCAAGAAAATCCTCGTGGCCGGTGGACCGGCTCAGCTCATTTGCGAATACGAGGGGTATGATGGCTCGTGGGGAAGCGATGGAACGATTCTCTTTGATTTCATGCTTGATGACCCAATCATGCGAGTTCCCGCTGCGGGAGGATCGCCCACACCAGGTACCATTCTGGATGAGGACGGTGGTGAGTGGTACCATAGTTGGCCCTGGTGCCTTCCCGACGGGAGACATTTCCTCTACCTGGCAAGTGTCGATACGACGCGGCAAGGGGCAGCGTACTCAGGTGATCAAGGATACACACTCAAGGTAGGATCTCTCGACGGCGGCGCAGACAAAGAGCTTCTTCGTGTTTACTCACGGGTTGAGTACTGTGCGCCCGGGTATATCATTCACTGTCGTGACGGCGTGTTGTTTGCTCAGCGGTTGGACGTTGACAACCTGGCAATTGCCGGAGAACCCATACCCATAGCCGAGAATGTGAAAATGGGGCCCAGCACTTACCATTTCAGCGTGTCAAACGAAGGGACACTCGTTTACATGAGTGAATCGGATACCGGTAACAGCCAGATCATAACAGTTGATCGCGACGGGAACATCCTCGACACCATCGGCCAAACGGGACGGTACAACGATCTCGCCTTGTCTCCAGATGGTCGGCGACTCGCTTTCGTCAAGACCGCGCCACGAGAGAACCAACGGGATGTGTGGATTCATCATCTTGATAGAAGATTGTCTTCCCGACTCACCTTTGCGGAAGCTAATGACTGGCGCCCGGTCTGGTCGCCCGATGGTGAGCGCATCGCCTTCGCATCGGACCGTACAGGCAATGTGGCAATTCATGAACGCTCAGCGCGTGGGACGGGAGACAGTCGGCTGATTCTTCATTCGCAAAGAAGTGTGTCACTGCCCATGGATTGGTCACGTGACGGACGGTTCCTCAGCATTCTCCGATTTCAAGACAATTTGGATATCTACTTCGTTGACATGGTCGATTCAACGGATATCCAGCCGGTACTGACAACGCCTCACAATGAGCGGTATGGAACCTTCTCCCCCGATGGACGCTACCTGGCATACCAGAGTGGCGAGTCCGGCCGTTCCGAGGTCTATTTGCGGGAACTTGGTGAGGCGGGTGGGAAATGGCAGATATCGGCCGACGGTGGTTTCGCCCCGCGGTGGCGCGCTGACGGGAAAGAATTGTACTTCTGGGATGCAAATAACTACCTGGTGGCAGTCCCGGTGCAGGCCAACGGCCAGGCGTTCAAAACCGGCCAACCCCAGAGGTTGTTCCAGCGTGTTGCGAACGCCGATGCCTTTTTAGGATATAGGTACTATTGATGTTGCGGCTGCCGGTGATCTTTTCTATCTCGTCGTGCCCGTAAGCGATGTCAGCCAGGCGCAATTCATCGTTGTCCTCAACTGGGACACCGAACTGGAGAAATGACCACCCGCGCTTCCAGACACTGCTGGAGAAGTACAGCGCTCCTGCCGGCGGCCGTTAGGACATACAATTGCCCGTTCATCTGCAACGCATGAGTTTTCTGTTGCCGGCCGAATGTTCGCCGCCTATATTCGTCAGCAGAACTGGAGCGGAAAATGCCGGATCGTGTACAAAGATTCAAAGAAGAACGGGAAAGGCTCAACAAAATTGTCCTTTCCCGCGACAACCTTGATATAAAGCGCTTTCTTGCTCTTGACTCGGCGGTGTACCGCGAGGGCGCCCTTAACGCCAAAACCAAGGAGATTTTAGGGCTGGCAGCGTCACTTGTATTAAGGTGTGACGATTGTATCAGCTACCATGTGATCCGGGCAAAGGAAGCCGGTACAACGGATGCCGAGTTCGATGAGGTGATGGCGATAGGACTTGTACTGGGGGGATCAATTACGATACCCCACATCAGACGAGCCAGTCAGTTGTGGGAGGAGATGAAACAGTGATGCGCACCTTCCTTTCACAAAGAAGCCACCCGTTGGGTGGGCTACTGGCTGTTGCAGCGTTTTGCGTGTTGGTGCATTTCTCAGCCGCTGCTTATAGCGGTGGAGAGTATGGGTGCCCCACCCCTTGGGGCGGGATAAGTCAAAGTGGTGTCTCAGACTCGGAAAACCCACCGCCGGTCAAAGGCCCGGCCCGCGACGGGCAAGCGGTAGAGCCATCTGCCCCAACTGATAGTAGCGAGGTCCAGCAGCCCGAAACTCTTCGCGATTGGTACATCAAACATTATGACTTCTACAGCATGAAAGATACCGTCTACACTTTTGAAACGGAGTTTGAGTTTCCCGACGGCTACAAGCGGCTCGACTCGGCTGACTTGACACCGTTCCAGAACTGGATTTCCCATTTCCCTCTCTGGCACCAATGGAAACCGGTCGGCATGTGGAGAGGGAATAAGGTGTTTGAGGCTGACCAGGTTTCACGGGCGGTGCATCTTCCCTGGAAGGGGATAGTCTTCAGGGACTACGCTATACCCCTGCGGATTCTGGCTGAGTTTCTACGCTATCAGCACTGTGAATTTGATCTGCATGTCATTCCCAAATTGGGCGATACTCTGCGCTATGAGGATTGGCTCAAAGGCAAACCCTTTTCTTCCAGCGGGGGGGAGGTCTTTTTTAAGCCATCCGAACAGCGGGAGCATGACCCCTATGAGTACTACAGCTTTCTCAACCTTTGCATGCGCAGCACCTCTTACCCTAGCCTGGCGGAAAACTGCGACTCGATAACGGAAAATGAAGTTGCCCCGGGCGATCTGTTTATAGCCCACGATGAAAAGGGGAAAACCGGGTCTGTGTACGTGATCTTAAACATGCTGGTCAATAATACCGGCGAAAAGCTGTTCGCGGTGGCTACGGGGTGTCCTGAGGCCTGCGATTTTCATATCCCTCTATTCAATAATAATCGCGACTACCCGTGGATAACGTCGAAGCGCATTAAGGCCCTCGGTAAGGACATTCCCCATTCCGGCTATTTCCGCTTCCGAGTCAAGTGAACGGCGCGTATATAAAGGGAGCTTGTTGAGAAGGGACACACATCCGATCAGGTGCTTGTCGACCTGGGATAGTCTCCAGATTCGACGCCCTACACCGACCATGTCCGGGAGCTTGACAAACGGGTTCGTTAACGTATGTTAATTGATGACGCCGGAGGTCAATTTCGGCTCCTCACGAGGGTATGTCGCTGATCCTTATGGAGTTGCAGACATACAATCTCTTTCGCGGCAACAGGCTGGCTGACGGGGTCATCAAATAGGTTTAGGTTGAAGGTGAACTGTGTGCCTTGTCAGTTACGTTCGGCTCATGTAAGGTGAAGTAGCGCTGAAGAAAGGGTGGTGCCGTTGGAATACCGCAAGCTTCATGATTGGCCGACAACCAAAGCCGAGGCGTCTGCCATTCAGGAGGAGATGGCCGGCCGTATAGAGTTGCATGCCAATGCCGAGAGTCCTGGACTGATCGCCGCTGTTGACACCGCCTACGGGAACAACGCCGAAACGTTGTTTGCGTCGGTGGTCGTAACAACCTTTCCCGAGATTGAAGTTGTCGAACATACGTATCATTATGGTCCGCTCAACTTCCCGTACATACCCGGCCTCTACTACTTCCATGAAGGGCCAATAATCATTGAAGCTCTAACCAAGGTTGAGAGTGACCCGGACCTGATCATCGTTCACGGTCACGGACTGGCGCATCCCAGACGATGCGGGATGGCTTGCAGCCTTGGCATCGCTTTTGACAAACCGACCATCGGGTGCGCCCGGAAACTGCTGACGGGATACCATCGCCCGGTGGGTGAGACCAAAGGAAGCTGCCAGCCTATTACGATCCGGTCGCAGGAGGTGGGACTTGCTTACCGCAGTAAAGACAATGTGAAACCGATCTTTATATCTCCCGCGTACAAGTGTGACCTGGACCAGGCAAAGGAGATAATTGTACAGAACCTGCGGGGATTCCGTCTGCCCGAACCGCTCCGGCTGGCGCATTTGTTTGCCAACAAGATGCGCAGGCAAATCGAGAAAAAGGGAACACGGAAAGCGAAGGTTAAGTAATGAGGTCTTTTGGTCGAACGGTGTGCACATCGCATGATTGAGTCCGTGCCAGATAAGGATCGGATTCTGCGGAGCGTTCAGCGCTGGTACGAGCGGCAGATTTCCTGGCGGCGATGTCTTCATGAATATCACAATGTTAGGCGGCAAGGACTGCCCGTGCTGCGGTCGCGAGTGACTGTTATGTTTCGATCTGTCATCACAGTTTTTGTCGTCGCTTTCCTCTGTGTCTCGGTCGAAGCGATAAAGTTAAAAGGGCAGGCGGTGACCTGGGCCGATTTCAGCTGCGTAAACCACATAGCCACCTCGTTCAGTCATGTCTACTTTGCCACCACCAAAGGGATTATCCGGTTTAACAAGCTCGAGGATCGGTGGGAAGAACCGCTGACCGGCGCGGCGGGACTTCAGGGCGAGAACGTCCAGAGAGTCTGGGTAAACACGTTAGATAATAAGCTGGTTGCCGAAATGTCGATGGGGCTGTCGGAGTACGACGCCCTCTTCGATAAATGGTTCCCGGTAAGCGAGCTTCCTTTTCTGGACAACGACGACCGGCACATCAAGCCGCCCGTGATTATGCACCCGCCGATTGGATTTACCTATTGGGATAACGGTCGTCTTGTCGACCGCAGTAACCGCCAGTACTACATCAATGACATTGTTGATGACCGTTCCGGCACCCTGTGGATCAGCATCTGGGGATACGGCACCGCCCGAGCCGGAAACACTTCGCACCTCATCGACCTGCTGCCATACGGTTTGCTGCAGAACCGGGTTAACGCCCTGCTCAAACATGACGGGCTTTTGTGGATCTCGGGAGCGGTCTATGACAGCCGCCGCACAGGCATATCGGTTTTCGATCCCGAGGATAATCGTTTTTTTCACATTGAATCCGGACTTGACACTGATTTCCCTGCGGTTGACGTCAACTGCCTCGAGGCGGACGATTCTACCATCTACATCGGCACACCTATCGGCCTGCTGTGCATGGACAGGGAGACCAAGCGCGTCACACGAAGTTTTTCCAGGCGATCGGGACTGGGTGATGATAACGTCATAAGCGTCGAAACTATCGGTAACTCGATCTTTGTCGGGACTGCCAGCGGCCTGAGCGTTATCACGGGTACTGATGATTCCGTTCGATACATCCGCCCCGGCCAGTTTTTGAATAGAGTGATCTATGACCTGGAGGAGGTCGATTCCTCTCTCTGGATCGCCGCCAGCTCCGGCGCTTACCGGCTCAAACTACCCTCAGGGAAACTGCAGCAGTTTAAGGACCCGGATTTGGTCCTCTTCGGCGATGTGTACGACATTGAACGTTACGAAAATGACCTCTGGTTTGCCTCCGATGACGGCGTGGTACGTTTGGATATAAAAACCGGTGAGACGGAGCCGTTCTGGCTGGCAGCGCAGAAGATTGTCCCTCGGGCATTGGCGGTCAACGATACCATCGCGGCGGTAGCCTCCAACAAGGGGATGTTTTTTATCTATTACAAAAACCGAAGCCAGTTTACGCGCGAGTTTACTACGGAAGATGGCCTGGCCTCAAACGATATCAACAGCCTCCTGATGGACGGCGACTACATCTGGGTCGGTACTGACAAAGGGCTCACCCGCTTCTGGTGGAACAACCCGGACCGGGTTGATTGACAAATCTCTACTTGCATGCTTTGGAGTTGCTTGCCATCTCTCGATATATTACCATGAAGGGAAGAATTGCGACATGCGCGGCATGGTCTGCGCTTTGACGGTACGCCATGGTGAAGCCTTTAGAAAATATCTGGATTAAGGTTGTTGCCCTGCTTATGGGGCTGCTTTTGTGGTTTCACGTGGCCACCGAGAAGGTCTACAAGTACCAGCTGGTTCTCCCCATAACGGACATCGCCTTGGGCGAGCGGCTGACCCTGGCTGATGCCCCTCCCGATTCGATGACGGTCGTCGTGTCTGCCAGCGGTAAACAGCTGCTTCGCCAGAAGTGGCGGGAGAGGGGAATGAAAATATCGGCCACCCAACTGACGATCGGCCGCCACACCGTTAATCTCACCAGCGTCAACTCCTCGCTGGTCGGCGCCGGGAGCTTTGTGATGCTGGATGAAGTTGTCTCTCCAACCTCGATGTTGCTTTATGTCGATTACACTACGGAAACCCAGGTCAAGGTAACGCCGGACATTACGGCTATTCCGGACGAGGGATTTACCGTCAAGCGAATTTCCAATCCGGATCCTGCGGAAGTAACCTTAGTTGGAGCTCGCTCGCGAGTCAGGACAGTCACCCTGGTGTCGACCGAACCCAGAGAGCTTACCGGCCTGCGAGACAATCTCACGTTGACTCTGCCGCTGGCCGGGCCGGCAGGATATCAAATGACACTGATACCGGATTCGGTTATGGTCACCATCGAAATTGTCGCCGTGAAAACAAGAGTATTCGAAGATATCCCCGTTGTCGTCTACAACGCCCCGCCCGGCAAAGCAGTGTCGACGCAACCGCCGGCGCTGCGAATAGAGCTCACCGGCCCGCCGGAGGATATCGATTTACTCAGTCGTGATGAACTGATTGCCTCGGTGGATTTCCGGCGCCTTGACTCCAACGGCATCAGCCCGATCAAGATTGACTGTCCGTCAAACTTCAAGGTAAAAAAGACCTCGGTGAACACTGTCAGAATTATTGTTCGATAGTCGTGCTGGTTTTAGGTATTGAAACCTCTTGTGACGAAACCTCCGTAGCCGTCGTGCGCGATGGTCGGGAGATATTGTCCAACATAATTCTGTCACAAACAGTTCATAGTAAATTCGGCGGCGTGGTTCCCGAAATTGCCAGCCGGGCGCACCTCAAAACGATTATCCCTATCTACCGCCAGGCCCTTTCTCAGGCGCGCGTGACCCTGAACGACATTAATTTAGTGGCGGCCACGATGGGCCCGGGACTGGTCGGGCCTCTGCTGGTGGGGTTGACTTTTGCCAAGGGGCTGGCGTTCGCCAAAGGCATCCCTTTTGTTGCCGTAAACCACATTGAAGGGCATATCGCCGCTAACCTGCTTGAGCATCCCCAGTTGGAGCCACATCACCTGACTCTGGTCGTCTCCGGCGGCCATACTATGCTGGTGGAGGTCAAGCAGTTCGGGGAATACGAAATGCTGGGTCAGACGAAAGATGACGCCGCCGGGGAAGCTTTCGACAAAGTGGCCAAACTGATGGGCCTGGGCTATCCCGGTGGCGCTGAACTCGACAAGCTGGCGGAGACCGGCAACCCAAACTTCGTGAAATTCCCACGGGCGATGCTCAAAGAACAGGATTACCGATTCTCCTATTCCGGGTTGAAAACGGCAGTTGCGCTGTATATCAAGAAACTGGGCAGGGAAGATTTCGATAGGCACAGAGCCGATATTGCCGCCTCCTTTCAGGAAGCAGCAGTGGTTGTGTTGGTGGAGAAGACTGTCCGCGCAGCCGTTGAACGTAACATTGCCGATGTCACTATTTCCGGGGGTGTGGCTGCCAACAGCCGCCTCAGGACGTTGCTGCGGGAACGCCTTGATGGGCTGAATCGCCGCCTTTTTTTCCCATCACCTCAGTTGTGTACCGACAATGCCGCCATGATAGCTGCTGCCGGGTATTACCGCTACCAGAAAGAAGGCGCTGGAGAGTTTATCGCTAACGCTGTGCCCTACCTGACTCTCACGGAAGCGTAACTTCTTTTACAACAGCAGGTTGGGTAGCGAATGTCGGGTTTCTCCTCGACTTAGGCGGGTCGGAACCCGACCTACCAGCTTTTGGGACAACCCGGCAGGGCCGGACCTGGACGGCCTCAGGATGTGCGCCGACTACGGAACAGATTTCTCTTGCATATCGGTGGGGTATACATTAAATTCAATCACTGCACCGGTACGACCTTTTAGACGATAGATAGTAAAAAGACCGGTTGCACCGGAAGCGAAAAGTAAAGACTCATAGGAGTATAAAATGGCTCACAAAAAAGGTGTCGGTTCCTCCAAAAATGGCCGTGACTCGCAAGGTCAAAGGCGAGGCACCAAGGTCTATGGCGGGCAGGCTATCCCGGCCGGGTCCATCATTGTTCGGCAGTGTGGAACTCCCATCAGACCCGGCTACAACGTCGGCATAGGCAAAGACAACACGCTGTTTGCGAAAGTGACCGGGGTGGTCAAGTTCGAACGCGTAGGCCGTAGCGGCAAACGGGTCTCCGTCTACGAATAGCAGCCCCCCGCACCGGGCGCGCCTTTTGTATCATTAAGGCGCTCTCTTCGCCAAGCAGGGCGGGAGTTGCCGGTTCCCATCAATTCATGCGGCTAATGCTCACTCAACCGCTTATCGGCGGTATATGTGGCCTCGGCGCCATGTCGTCTTTCAGTTAACACCCACGTGGCACCATTGCAGGGATCGTGCCGTGCTTTTTGGCTCTGTCGCCCACTGGTGACGGCAGTCTTTGATCAGGCGTCGCTACCGCTCGAACCCCTTTCGTGAGACAACACCCTGCTGGTAGTAATGTTTTACCTCGCGCATCTCAGTGACCAGATCAGCCCTGTCGATCCATTCCTGGGGGCAGTAACGACCGGTCAGGATAAGTTCGACATCCTTCGGTTTCTCGTCCAGTAGCGGCAGAAGGTCGTCAGCGGTAAGCAAGCCGAAATACACGGTAACGCAAATCTCGTCTAATATAACAATATCATACTGGCCGCTTAGTAAGACTTCCCGGGCCCGGTCCAGAGCCTGTCGGGCAATAGCTCGATCCTTATCGGAGGGCGGTTGTTTGCGGAAAACAAACTTATCGTTCCCGTATTGCTCAACGGTAATCCATTCGCTGAACTTCTTCAGGCTTTTCACTTCGCCGTACGGATGGTCCTTCATAAACATAACGATGAAGGTCTTCAGCCCACTGCCGGCGGCGCGGATGGCCTGTCCCAATGCGGCGGTCGTCTTGCCTTTGCCGTTGCCGGTGTAGACCTGGATGTAGCGCACATTGGTGTTTATCATTATATCTATCTCTGCCTTGCCCAAATGTCATTAATAGCTCTGGAGGACGGCTGGGACAATAAAAAAACTCCTGCCGGGCAACAGCCTTCCAGGTCGGCGGCAGGAACGAGGACGACCGCCAAGCAGTGTAACGGTGAGCGCCCATCGGCCATTATCGAAGGGATCGTCCCCGCTTTTTTCTGTCCTTTTCTTCCCAAAAGCATGTATCAGATGGATACACTACCAAGACGACGCTAAAATCGCCAAAAAAGCGGTTGACATTGTTGAGAGTGCTGATATATTTCTTCCTCAAAAATTTGACGGCAGACAGATGTGACCTTCTTTAATCCCCGGCGTGACAAAAAGCCACCCCGGGACCTGAGGCAAATGAGCCTGTTTGTCACGGTTCCGGGCATTATGCTGGCAGCCCCGTTGATCGGATTTCTGGTCGGTTGGTGGGCTGACGGAAAGTTCGGAACGGAGCCGTATTTGACAGCGGCGGGAGCGCTTTTTGGCGTGGCCGCGGCCGGATTGGAGATTTACCGGATTGTAAAGAAGGCCTCGGCCATAGACAAAGAAAAGGACGATGAAAGAAAGTCTGGGATTTGATTTTATAAATCGAACGCTAAGAACTACCGGCGTTGTTCTCTTGATCTCTCTGTTTCCCGGAATGTACTATTTCGGAGTTTTTCCTACGTTAGCGGTTTTTTCCGGAGGGGTGTGGGGAATAATCAATCTCATGTTCCTGTCTGCCCTGATCCGGGCGGCTCTTCGTACGGGCAACGTTGACATACTTAAGGTCGCCGGGTTGGCGTTGATCAAATTCCCTCTTTTATATGTGTCCGGTTATTTCCTGCTTAAGGTTGAGCAGTTTGAACCCCTGCATTTGCTGATTGGCTTTTCCACCTTGTTGGCAGTGATGGCATTAAAGGTCATCGCCCGAGCCTTGTTGGGGCTGGATGAAAGAGAACAGAAAAGCGACCGCCTGCCGGGAGCCGTCTGATGCTGCTGTACTACACTCACGTCATCAGTTTAGCGCTGGCCAAGTTCGGTCCGTATTTGCTGGTAGCCGTTACAGGTGAGCAAGGCGAGCAGCATGAGGGCGGGGAGCACGGCGGCGAACATAGTGGGAGCCCACACCTCCCCAACCTGATCAGTATGGTCTTCGGTTATGACAGTGTTTGGAATGATTGGGTGAATGTTTTTTTTGCGTTTGTGGTTGCGATTTTTTTCACAATCTGTGCCACCACCGTATATCGCCAACGCCGGATGATACCCGGACCTTTCCAAAATTTCATGGAGATGCTTGTCGAGGGAATGTACAACTTCATTTATTCAATACTCGGCAAGGAAACCAAAAAGTATCTCCCCTTCCTCGGGACGTTGTTCTTTTATATTTTAGCTATGAACTGGCTGGGGATGGTGCCGTTCGGGCATTCGCCTTCGACCAGCCTGACTATTACGGCTTCGCTTTCGATTATGGTTTTCTTGTATGTTCAGTATACCGGGATTCGTCGGCTGGGGGGCCTGGGGTATCTGCATCACATGGCCGGCAGTCCCCGCGAGGTGGTTAGTTGGTGCATGGTGCCGCTTCTGTTTCCGTTGCATGTCATCGGCGAACTGGCCAAGCCGTTCAGTTTGGCTTTGCGTTTATTCGGCAACATCACCGGTGAGGATACGTTGATAGCGGTGTTCGTCATGCTTGGCATCAGCATCCTGGCCTTTTCGCCGGTGGGGGTACCCTTACAGATACCGTTTTACTTCCTCGGGCTGCTGCTGTCGACTATTCAGGCGTTGGTGTTTACCCTTCTGTCAACGATATACATTCTGTTGATGCTGCCGCACGAGGAACATGAGCACTAAGAGATGAAAACAATAAGAATAGATAAAGCAAAGGTGAAACCCTTAAGGAGGATATGATGGATTATCAATCGGCATTAGGTCTGGCTGCCCCGCTGGCCGTTGGCATTGCCGCCGTCGGTTCGGGACTTGGCATTGGTCGGGCAGTAGGCTCCGCGATGGAAGCTATCGGGCGTCAGCCGGAAGCTGCCGGTAAGATTCAAACGACGATGATTATCGGCGCGGCTTTTATTGAGGCGCTTACGATTTACGTTTTCATCGTCTTCATCTTGGCCAGCGCCAAGATCGGCTAAAGTTGGCGGTTGACCTCTCACGTCGCGGTGTTACCGAACGACGTGAGACCAACACCGACAAAGACATGGTGGTGTAATGGAATTTGTATGGCAGCAAGCCCTGACGCATGCGGTCGGTTTCCTCATCACGGTCTGGATTCTGAAGCGATTTGCCTGGGGTCCGCTTCTGGCCCTGTTGGAAGAGCGGCGCAACAAGATCGCTGACGAGTTTAAGAATATCGATGAGGAAAAGGCAAAAACGGCTCAGTTGACCGCCGACTACGAAGCCAGGCTCAAAGAGATCGACGCCGAGCGTCGAGCCAAGCTGGTCGAGGGGGTCAACGAGGGCAAGAAGATAGCCAAGGAAATAGAGTCCGCCGCCCGCGACGAGGCCAAAGTGATCAGCATCAAAGCCAAGGCGGATCTGGTGCGCGAGGTGGCCAAGGCCAAGGTGCAATTGAAAAACGACATGGTCGCTATGACCGTCACGGCGGCCGAGAGAATCATCAATGAGAAGTTAGACGACGCCAAACATCGCGAGCTGATCGGCAGCTTTATCGACAACGTGGAGAAAGCATAGTGCCCGGATGTTAGCTCAGGAAGTCGCCAGGAAGTATGCCCAGGCGCTCTTTGGCGCGGCCAAAGAGAAAGGACTGATCGACAAGGCGTATGAGCAGTTTAACGACCTGAAGGCGTTCATTGCATCTGACTCCTTGCTGCTGGATTTCCTTAATGCTCCGCAGGTGCTCGAAGAACACAAAGAGGAGTTGGTGCGTAACGTCTTCAGAGAGCGGATCGAACGGCTTTTTGTTGAGTTTCTCATTGTGCTGGTTGAAAAACACCGCATCGCTTTTCTGCCGGAGGTCATTGACGAGTTCACTCGTCTGGTCGAGGCGGAAAAGGGGATCGGACGGGCGACCGTCACGACGGCTACTCCTCTTAATGAGAAAGAAAAAAGCGGCCTTGTCACCAAACTGACGGCAAAGACCGGCCTGAAAATCGAGTTAGAAGAAAAGGTTGACCCCGACATTTTAGGCGGCATGATCGTGATTTTGCACAACGAAATAATTGATGGCTCCGTCCGTCGCGGCCTGGACCTTCTTGAGGAACAGCTTGTCAAAGTGAAGGTGGTGTAATTCAGGTAGGGCAGAACCCGAAGCGAGGCTGTGACAAAGGTTATGGATTAGGTGGAGATGATATAAATGTCATTCCCGTGAAAACGGGAATCCATTTTCGTTTCTTACTTGGTTGTTGGCCACTTGGATTCCTGCTGGTGCGGGAATGGATTCCTGCCTTCGCAGGAATGACGAGTACTGTAGAAAAATGTAATGTTCATAAATCCAGGAGTTGATAATGGGTCTTAACCCTGAGGAAGTCTCCTCAGTAATCAAAAAAGAGCTGGAAAAGTACGAAACGAAGCTCGAAATGGAGTCGGTCGGGACGGTCCTTCAGGTGGGCGACGGTATCGCCCGTGTCTGGGGACTGGAAAACGTCCAGATGTCGGAGTTGATTCAATTCCCCGGTGACATTATCGGCTTGGTGCTGAATCTTGAAGAAGACAACGTGGGCGCCGCCATTTTCGGTTCTGACACAGGGATTAACGAGGGTGACACGGTGCGCCGGACGGGCAAAGTTGCCCAGGTGCCGGTCGGTGAAGCTCTGATGGGGCGGGTGGTCAATCCGCTTGGGCAGCCGATTGACGGCAAGGGCCCCATCGTGACCGACCAGTTTCGCGTGATCGAAGGGCGAGCGCCCAACGTCGTGGAACGCCAGCCGGTAAAAGAACCGCTGCACACCGGGTTGAAAGCGATCGACTCGATGATTCCCATCGGTCGCGGTCAGCGCGAACTGATTATCGGCGATCGTCAGACCGGCAAGACTGCTTTAGCCATCGACACGATTATTAACCAGAAGGACACCGGCGTTTTCTGTATCTACGTGGCTATCGGTCAGAAGGCTTCAACCGTGGCCCAGGTGGTCGAGGTGCTGCGCAAGCACGGCGCTATGGAACACACCACGGTGGTCTCAGCAACAGCCAACGACCCGGCGCCGCTTCAGTACATTGCGCCGTACGCCGGTTGTGCTATGGGTGAATACTTCCGGGACAATGGTAAACACGCACTCTGCGTTTATGATGACCTGTCCAAACAGGCTCAGTCTTATCGGCAGTTGTCGCTTCTTTTGCGTCGCCCGCCGGGACGCGAGGCTTATCCGGGTGACATTTTCTATTGCCACTCGCGTCTATTAGAGCGCGCCGCCAAGCTATCTGATGAAAAAGGCGGCGGTTCGCTGACGGCGCTGCCCGTAATTGAGACGCAGGCCGGTGACGTCTCCGCCTATATTCCGACCAATGTGATTTCGATTACCGACGGGCAGATTTTCCTCGAATCCGAGCTCTTTTTTGCGGGCGTTCGTCCTGCTATTAACGTTGGTATTTCAGTATCGCGTGTGGGCGGCAAGGCGCAGGATAGGATGATGCGTCAGGTGGCCGGGTCGCTCAAGCTTGACCTGGCGCAGTATAGGGAGCTGGAGGCGTTTACCCAGTTCGGTTCCGACCTCGATGAACTCACGCTCCAGCAGCTCAACCGCGGTCAAAAGATGGTGGAGTTGCTCAAACAGGGACAGTACGTACCGGTGCCGATTGCACGGCAGGTGATGATTATCTGGGTAGGCACCAACGGCCATCTCGATGACATCCCAACGGAGGCCATCGCGAAGTTTGAGGAAGAGTTCTTTGCCTTCTGTGATAAGAAGTATCCGGACATCGAGCATAACTTGAGTCAGGAACTGAAGATATCCGACGAAATGGACGCCAAGCTGAAGGCGGCCACTGAGGAGTTCAAGGCGCAGTTTAAGGCGGATTGACGGCATCTATGTGTATGGTGAGAATCGTAGGTCGGGTTCCGAGTGGAGAAAAGCGAAATGAGAAACCCGACAATTATCGTGGGCGGCTCGCCAAAGGCGAGTCCACATCTGCCCCGAACTCGATTGAGTCGGTGCACGGGGAGAAGCTGTCCCAAAAGGTGATTATTCTGACTCGCGTAGGGTGGGGGCTTGTCCCCCACCATCCAAACGGCAGGGACAAGCCCTGCCGCTACGCGGAGTTACGGCAAAAGAACCTCACAGAGCAGAGTCTGAAATGTGGTCACATCAGAGTTTTGAGACAGCCTCGGGACATACGCCGAACACAGAACCGCATTTTATGATGGAAGAATAGAATAAACAACGCCTATGCCGACACTTCGAGATGTCAAAAAAAGAATTCGCACGGTCGTTTCCACCAAGCGCATCACCAACGCGATGCAAATGGTGGCGGCGGCCAAGCTGCGCCGGGCGCAGCAGCGGGTGGAGCAGGCCCGTCCCTATGCAGACAAGATGGACCAAATGCTCGGCCAGTTAGCCGCCGGCACGACCGAGGAGATCCTCCACCCCTTCTTCGAGGAACGACCGATCAAGAAAAAGACCCTGGTGGTCTTTACCTCCGATCGCGGTCTGTGCGGCTCCTACAACTCAAATATCATCCGCCGCGCCATGCGGTGGATTGACGAGAGCCAGGGCGTCGAGATCGAACTGATAACGATCGGCAAGAAGGGAAATGACTTCTTCAAGCGACGCCCCTATACGATGGCAAACTACTACGGCGATTGGGGTGGTGTCCTCGATTACGACAAAGCCCGCCGGATCGTATCATTTTTGACGGAAAGGTTTGTCTCCGGTCAGACCGATGAGATCAGCCTTCTGTTTACCCGTTTCCTTTCGATGGTGAAATACCGGATAACACGCGAGCGCTATTTGCCGGTGGCGCGACCGGAGGTTGCTGACGAAACCGGGTTGACCAAAGATTATATTTTTGAGCCCTCGCCGGATAAGATTTATGCCGCCCTGATGCCCGGTTATGCCACCACCAAGATGGTCACGGCGCTGGTGGAGTCGTTTGCCAGCGAGCACGGCAGCCGGATGATAGCTATGAGTGCCGCCACCAAGAACGCCGGCGAAATGATAGATAATTTGACGCTGGAATACAATAAGACCCGCCAGGCGCAGATTACCAAGGAACTGCTGGAGGTCGTCTCCGGCGCCGAGGCGCTGAAGGGTTAAGAATTGATTGAAAAGAAGTGTGAGTTTTACATAAAGCGGAGTACAATGTATGGCTGAAAATATCGGCAAGGTTGTGCAGGTTATCGGGGCTACGGTGGACTGTGAGTTCCGTTCGGATGCCCTGCCCAACATCAAGAATGCCATCAAAATTCAGGACAAGGAACTGGGTATCGACCTGACCGTCGAGGTTGCGTTGCATATCGGCGACAATATCGTGCGGTGTGTGGCGCTGGCCACAACCGACGGACTCGTGCGTGGTATGAAAGCGGTCGATACCGGCTCTACTATTACCGTCCCGGTCGGCGAGCGGTGTTTAGGACGCGTCTTTAACCTTCTGGGTGACACCATCGACGAGCGAGGTGAGCTCCCGGCCGATACGCCTCGGCTGCCCATTCACCGGGAGGCGCCGCCCTTTGAGGAACAGTCGACCAAATTGGAAATGTTAGAAACCGGCGTTAAGGTGATCGACCTTCTGGAACCGTACCTCAAAGGGGGTAAGGTTGGTATGTTCGGGGGCGCCGGCGTCGGCAAGACGGTTATCATTCAGGAGCTGATCCACAACGTCGCCACCGAGCATGGCGGCTACTCGGTCTTCTGCGGGGTCGGGGAACGTACCCGTGAAGGGAACGACCTGTGGCTGGATATGATCGAATCCGGCGTTATCAAGAAAACCGCTATGGTGTTCGGTCAGATGAACGAGCCGCCGGGCGCTCGTTTGCGGGTGGGGCTGTCGGGACTGACGATGGCTGAATACTTCCGAGACGAAGAAGGTCAGGACGTCCTGGTATTCATTGACAACATCTTCCGTTTTGTGCAGGCCGGTTCTGAAGTGTCCGCGCTGCTGGGCCGTATGCCGTCAGCGGTAGGCTATCAGCCGACACTGGGAACGGAAATGGGCGCCCTGCAGGAGCGTATTACATCAACCAGGACCGGCTCGATTACGTCGGTCCAGGCGATCTATGTCCCCGCCGATGACCTCACCGACCCGGCTCCGGCTACCACCTTCTCGCACCTTGACGCCACGACGGTCCTTTCACGTCAGATTGCCGAGCTGGGCCTCTATCCGGCGGTCGATCCGCTTGATTCCACTTCCCGTATTCTCGACCCGGCTATTGTCGGCGAGGATCACTACCGCGTGGCTCGTGAATGCCAGAAGATTTTGCAGCGCTACAAAGATTTGCAGGACATTATCGCCATCCTTGGTATTGACGAACTGTCCGAGGAAGACAAGCTGATCGTGCAGCGAGCTCGCAAAATCCAGCGCTTTTTGTCGCAGCCGTTCTTTGTGGCCGAGGCCTTTACCGGACACCCCGGCGTGTATGTCAAGGTGGAAGACACCATCAAGGGCTTTGAGATGATTATTGCCGGCGAACTGGACCACATTCCCGAACAGATGTTCTTCATGACAGGCACCATTGATCAGGTGCTTGACAAACACGAGAAATCGAAGAAGTAGCAGGCCATGTTTCTGTTGTCGATAGTCACCCCGGAGAAAGTGTTTTACGAGGCTGAGATCAATTCCCTCATGGTCCCCGGCACCGAAGGATACTTAGGTATTCTGTCTCACCACGCCCCCTTGATTACGGCTCTGATTCCGGGAAAAATTCAGTTTCGTGACGCCGAGGATAAGATAAACATTCTGGCGGTATCGGGCGGATTCCTTGAGGTGTCCAACAACAAAGCGACTCTACTGGCAGACGCCGTGGAGAGCACCGATGAAATCGATATTGAGCGCGCCCAAGCCGCCTATGATCGGGAAAAGAACCGACTGATCTCCGCCGGAGAGGGTGAAACCGATATTGACCTGCCCTCTGTCCGGGCAGCAGTGGAACGGGCGGCCAACCGGATAAGGGTCTATAAGGAGACACATTAGTAAACGTAGGCTTCAATAGACAGAACCGCTTTGAGGCTGTCTCATAAGTCCTGTGTGTCGAGTTCTCAGCGGGACGTTGTGGAAAATGAAATACAATATCCACCGCTTAACTCCGCGTAGGTGGCGGCCTTGTGTCGCCACAAGCCTTTGCGTTGGGCGGAGACAAGCCCCGCCCCTACGCGAGGACAGCACTTTTGGGGCAGCCTTCTTCGGATTCTACCCTACAGTTGTTTAGAGAGGGGGTTATTGCAACTGCCTGCATTTCAAAGAATTAGGGGGAGGTTTTGTTCTTGACTTTTCCCGCCGCTTTTGTTAAAATTAAAGGCTATGATATTAGACTTGCGGGAGATTGACAAATTCCCCGCTCACCTGTTTCTGGAAGGCGATCCGAGCAAAATAGCGCCGGATTATGACGGGTTGCGCGGGGTAAGTAAAGTCACGGCCGAGTTGGATATTCAAATATCCGGGGAAGAGTACTTCTGCCAGGGTCAGATCGAGGCGACGGTCCGGCTGGAGTGTTCCCGCTGTTTGAAGGAGTTTGACACCCGGGTGGGGAACAAAACCGACTTCATTGTCTGTTGTGAAAGTCTGTATGCTGACCGCTCCGGTAAGGGACTTGATGACGAGGATTATGTGTTTTTTAGAGGCTCTGATTTGCAGGCCGACCTTACGAACATTGTCCGGCAAACGATCATTCTCGCCGTGGGATTGAAACCGTTGTGTGCCGAGGACTGTCGCGGTCTGTGCCCGACCTGCGGGGTCAACCTTAATGAACAAAGTTGCAGTTGTAATACCGAGAAGATTGATCCCCGCTGGGAAGGTCTTAAGAGGCTTCTAAAAGAGTAAAGAAAGAACGTAGAGGTACAAGAGATGCCACTTCCGAAAAGACGACACTCACGAACCAGAGGACGAAAGCGCCGCACCCACTGGAAAATCTCAGCGCCGAACGTAATCGAGTGTCCCCACTGCCACGAGCCGAGGCTGCCGCATCATATCTGCACCCATTGCGGTTACTATAACGGCCGTCAGATTATCACACCGACGGAGACATGATTTCGTAACTTTCACGGGAGTGTAAATCGACGGTAACTCTTGGTGCCATGGCGGTTAACAAAAAATATACGATGGTTCTGGATGTCATGGGGGCTGACGACGGACAGGAGCAGATCATTCAGGGTGGCATCGACGCCGCTCGAAAGCTGGGTGATTCTCTCCACCTTATCTTTGTCGGCCGAAAAGAGGTGCTTCAAAGAAACCTCGCCAAAACTCCCCAGCTGCCGTCAAACGTTTCCATCCAGCATGCCGCCAGCGAAGTACCGATGCACATATCGGCTACCGACGGCGTTCGCATACGCGACAGCTCCATGGCCGTCGGATTGCGACTGGTGAAGAACAAACAGGCCTGCGCGTTTGTGTCTCCGGGGAACACGGGCGCGGTTATGGCAACTTCGCTGCTCACCCTCGGGCGTATCGAAGGGCTGGATCGGCCGGCCATCACCAGCCTCTTCCCAACGTCAACCGGCAGGCCGACGGTAGTCCTTGACGTGGGCGCCAATTCCGACTGCAAACCGCATCACCTTTCCCAGTTTGCCATCATGGGATCGGTCTATTCATCGGTAATCTACGATCTGGACTCTCCCCGGGTGGGGCTGGTGTCTATCGGCGAGGAGCGAAGCAAGGGCAACGAGTTGATCTTTGGCGCTCGAAAGCTTCTGGAGGCTTCGAACATCAACTTTGTTGGCAACATTGAAGGGCGTGACATTCTCTCGGGCACCATCAATGTGGCCGTAACCGACGGTTTCACCGGCAACATTTTGCTGAAGTTTGCCGAGTCGATCAAGCCGATGCTGGTCAATTCCATGCGGCGTCAGATTCAGACCAATGTCTTTTCACGTGTCGGCGCGGCGCTGCTTTTGCCGTTTCTCAAAAGAATGAAAAGCCGGTTTGACTACGCTGAAATCGGAGGGGTCCCGCTGCTGGGCGTAAATGGTGTCGTTATGATCTGCCACGGTTCATCCAACGCCCGGGCCATTTGCAATGCCGTCACCGCGGCCCATGGGATGGCGTCAAAACAAATTGAAGAGCGCATCCACGATGAGCTAATAACCAATCACTTCGGACGCAATAGTGAGTCAAAAAATAAAAGCCAGGATAATCGGCACGGGGTCTTATACGCCGCCGCGTCGGATGACCAACGCTGATTTTGAGAAGATAGTCGACACCTCCGACGAGTGGATTGTCTCTCGGACCGGCATCCGGGAGCGGCGGATTGCTGATGACAACATGCATGGGTCGGATATGACTGTCGAGGCCTGCCGCAACGCGCTGGAGATGGCGCAATGCGGCGCCGACGAAGTCGAACTCCTGATCGTGGGAACCGTCACGCCGGATTATCGCCTCCCCTCGACCGCCTGTGTTGTCCAGGAAAAGATGGGCTTGAATAATGCGGTCGCGTTTGACGTCGTGGCAGCCTGTGCCGGTTTTCTCAACGGCCTGGCCATCGGCGCCTCTTTTATTGAAACCGGCACTTACAAAAGGGTACTGGCGGTAGGCGTGGAAAAGTTAACGTCCTTCACAAACTACAAAGACCGCAATACCTGCGTGTTGTTTGGCGATGCCGCCGGCGCCGCGCTTTTGGCCCCTGATGATAGCGGCCGTGGCATCGTGTCCACGTTCCTCAAATCAGACGGCCGCCTGCGGCCATTGCTCTGGAGTCGCACCGGTGGGACGGTAAACCCTTACACTTCGGATTTTGTTTATGACGGCACAGACAAAATAATGATGAATGGTTCGGATGTCTTCAAGGTGGCTGTTCGCGAGATGTCAAAGGCCGCTTTGAAGGTTGTTGCCGATGCCGGTCTGCAGCCGTCTGACATCTCACTGGTGGTCCCCCATCAGGCGAACATACGAATAATTGAAGCCTTGGCAAAACGTTTACACATCGGGATGGACAGAGTCTTTTTGAATATAGAGAAGTATGGCAATACTTCGGCGGCGTCGGTCCCGTTGGCCCTTGACGAAGCAAACCGCCAAGGCAGAATAAAGCCGGGGGACTACGTAGTAATGGTTGCCTTCGGCGGTGGCTTAATTTGGGGTGCGGTATTAGTGAAATGGTAGAAAATATGAATAAGACGGTACTGTTTTTCCCGGGGCAAGGCTCTCAATACGTGGGAATGGCCAGCGACCTCTACGAGACCGCACCTGAGGTAAGAGCCCTCTATGAGCTTGCTTCGGATGAGATAGGAGTTGACATCGCGCGGCTTTCATTTGAAGGACCGCCGGAAGAGCTTAAGAAAACACGGTTCACGCAGCCGGCGATCCTCTTGCATTCTCTGGCAATCCTGACGTTGTTGAGCGAACGCTTGCCTGCCTTCGATTATGCCGCCGGGCATTCACTTGGCGAGTATGGCGCTCTGGCCGTTTCCGGCGCTTTATCGTTCGAAAACGCCATCAGGGCCGTAGTCAAGCGAGCCGCCTTGATGGAAGAAGCCTGTCAAAAAAACCCGTCCACCATGGCTGCTATTCTTGGCCTTGACGGAGAGAAGATCGAGGAAATATGCGCGGTTGCATCTTCATCGGGGGTAGTCGTTCCGGCCAACTTTAATTCCGGGAAGCAGGTTGTCATTTCCGGTGAGCCGGATGCCGTTGAGGAAGCGGTTTCGCTGGCGCGTAAGGCTGGGGCAAAGAAAGCAGTGATGCTCGAAGTCGGCGGCGCTTTCCATTCACCACTGATGGAATCGGCCAGGACCGGGCTGGAACAGTATTTAACCGACATTCCATTCAACAAGCCGTCTCAACCGGTAGTCGCCAATGTGACCGCCGAACCGGTTGTCGACCCCGATGAAATTCGAAGCTTGCTGGTGCGGCAGCTAACGGCCCCGGTCAAGTGGGCACAGACAATGGAGTGCCTCGTCCAAAACGGTGTGAAAACAATCATAGAAATTGGCCCCGGCAGGGTGCTGGCTGCTCTGGCTAAACGGGATATGCGTCCGGAGAATTCGCTTAATCTTGACACTATGGCCAACGTCGAAGCCTTTGAGGCCGTTGCCGTCTGATGACTGGTGATGAAAATGGATTTTACTGACAAGACCGTTATCGTTACCGGTTCAGCTCGGGGTATCGGCCGTGCAATCGCCGAGCAGTTTGCCGGGCTGAATGCAAACGTCGTCATCAGTGACCTTGACGAGGAAACGGTGGAAAGGGCTGTCGGTGAAATTGGCGGCACGACCGTGGGGTTTAAAGCTGATGTGGCCAAGGCAGCCGACATAGATGGGCTTTTTAAGAAAACGGTTGAGCGTTTCGGCCGTGTTGACATTGTCGTCAACAACGCCGGTATAGCCCGCGATTCAATCATGATTCGAATGGCGGAAAAAGACTGGGATATGGTGCTTGACATAAATCTCAAGGGAGCCTTTCTTGTCACCAAAGCGGCTGCCAGGATAATGATGAAACAACGTTACGGACGCATTGTGAATATCAGTTCGGTGGTCGGTTTAAAGGGCAATGCCGGTCAGGCCAACTATGCCGCTTCCAAAGCCGGGCTGATAGGATTGACGAAGTCCAGCGCCAAGGAGTTGGCCTCACGCGGTATCACGGTAAACGCGGTAGCGCCCGGGTTCATCAGTACCGAGATGACCGAGGCACTGCCGGAGGCTGCCAAACAGCAGTTTCTGGAACGGATGTTTCTCAAACGACCCGGCTCCCCGCAGGATGTTGCCGCGGCGGTGCTGTTTTTTGCCTCCGAGGAGGCCTCGTACATCACCGGCCAGGTGCTGGCGGTCGACGGCGGCCTGTCAATGTCGTAAACAAAGGAAGTCAAAACATAGAGGAACTGTACAATGTCTGTTGAGGAGAGAGTAAAAGAAATCATAGTCGAACAATTGGGGGTCGAAGCCGGCCAGGTAACCGATCGGGCCAAGTTCGTTGAGGACCTGGGAGCCGACTCGCTGGACACGGTGGAACTGGTCATGGCTCTTGAAGAGGAGTTCTCCATTGAGATCCCCGATGAGGACGCTGAGAAAATCCTCGCCGTAGCTGATGCCATCGATTACGTCAAGGAGCATTCGGAGAAAGTGAAGTAGCCCGCTTGGCGGTCAGTAAGGGCAAACACTGAGAGGATAAAAATGCGGAACGTTATCACCGGGATAGGGGTTGCGTCTCCATTGGGCAACTCTTTTGATGAGTTGTGGGAGAACCTTCTGGCAGGCAGATCGGGCGTTGGGATGATCACGAAATTCGACGTCAGTGAATATCCCACAAAGATCGCCGGTGAGATCAAAGATTTCGACGGCTCGCTGTATATTGACAAAAAAGAGCTGCGCCGCATGGACCTAGCCGAACAGTATGCCATTGCCGCCAGCGAAGAGGCGATAAAAGATTCCGGGTTGGACCTTAAGGCAGTCGATCTTGATCGGTGTGGGGTTGTTATTGGGTCCGGGATTGGCGGCATCGGCACCTTTGAAAAACAGCACAACCTGCTGATGCGCTCCGGGCCGGGGCGGGTGTCGCCCTTTTTCATCCCCATGATGATCATAGATATGTGCGCCGGTCTGGTCTCGATTCGGTACGGATTCAGGGGCCCCAACTATGCCACCGTGTCGGCATGTGCCTCGTCAGCCCACGCCATCTCCGACTCCTTCAGGATCATCCAGCGGGGCGAGGCCGACGTGATGATTGCCGGAGGAGCTGAAGCCACCATAACCCCAACCTCGCTGGCCGGTTTCTGCCAGGCCAAAGCGCTGTCAACGCGCAATGACGAACCTGAAAGAGCTTCGCGTCCCTTTGACAAGGAGCGGGATGGCTTTGTGATGGGTGAAGGAGCGGCGATACTGATCGTTGAGTCGTATGAACATGCCAAAGCCCGCAATGCCAGGATGTACGGCGAGATTCTCGGTTCCGGTATGACGGCTGATGCCTACCATATGACCGCCCCCCATCCCGAGGGATATGGCGCCCGCCGAGCCATGAAGCTGTGCTTGCAGGATGCCGGCGTCTCGCCTGAGCAGGTTGACTATATCAACACTCATGGCACCGCCACTAACCTGGGCGACATTGCCGAAACCAAGGCCATTAAGCATGTGCTCGGTGAACGCGCTCATGAGATCCCCTGCAACTCCACCAAGTCAATGGTCGGTCACTTGCTCGGCGCCGCGGGAGCTCTGGAGTTGGCCGTATGCTTGAAATCGATCGAGCAGCAACTCGTGCATCCCACCATTAATCTTGACTATCCTGATCCGGCCTGCGATCTGGATTACGTTGCATCCGGAAAGAAAGAATGCAAGATCAGTTACGCGCTGTCCAATTCGTTTGGATTCGGCGGTCACAACGTGTCGCTGATGGTCGGGAAGTTGGACGGCACGCCGTAAATGAGCCTTCGAGACACACTCAAACGTCTCTTTGCCCCTTCACTGAAGCGAGGTGAAGAGCAATCTCTGCAAAAGTTTCAACAGCTCATCGGATATCAGTTTCGTGATGAGTCGCTTCTGAGGACGAGTTT